>JAEEGI010000960.1_pt1 | contig 75187 bp, 72 predicted proteins | sample 8958751 | NCBI WGS metagenome assembly JAEEGI01 (sample SAMN16246545, study PRJNA631951) | gut metagenome | biome: gut microbiome; feature: rumen; material: KS-attached | host: Bos | place: Iran: Karaj | collected 2018-10
ATCCTGCACACGACTTAATAAAATGTCGAAAGCTTTGTTATTACCATCTGCATAAAGCAATGCCAACTGTTCGTCGGACATTTCTTTCCAAGTACTCATACGTTCTTTTAATTAGTATTGAGTAATGCTGTTTCGATAGGCAATATACGTTTAATGAGTTAATAATTCGGGGACAAAAGTATATAATTTCCTTCAAACAACCAAAAAAAATCCTTAAAATCTCCACTTTTTGCCGTTTTTTTCGTACTTTTGCAAAATAAATGCATAAAATATGATGAAACTTTTTGTTCCTGGACGCCTTTGTCTTTTTGGCGAACATACCGACTGGGCCGGCCATTATCGCACGATGAATGCCGATATAGCCCCTGGTGCGGCGATTGTGACCGGTATCGAACAGGGTATCTATGCCGAGGTCGAGAAGTCGAGCATCTTCGAGTTGTACAGTACTGCCCCTGAGATCAAGGAGTACTGGCAGGATTTTTCTTGTCGCATGGACGAGCTCGAACTGAAGCGCATTGCGAAGAGCGGTTCTTTCTTCTGTTACTGCGCTGGTGTGGCCTCTTACATGCTCGAGTGGTACAAGGTGGGAGGTGTCCGCATCAAGATCACGGGTATGACCCTGCCGATGAAGAGTGGTCTGAGCAGTTCTGCGGCTATCTGTGTCCTCGTTGCGCGCGCGTTCAATTTATTATATAATCTGAACCTCAATACGTTGGGCGAGATGAACATTGCCTATCTGGGTGAGTTGCGCACTTCCAGCCGTTGTGGCCGTCTGGACCAGGCCTGTGCCTTTGGTGTGAAGCCCAATCTCATGACTTTTGATGGCGATGAGATCGAGGTGCGCTCGTTGAATGTCAAGAAGCATCTCTACTGGGTGTTTGCCGATCTGTGTGCCGAGAAGGATACCATCAAGATCCTCTCCGACCTTAACAAGGCATATCCCTTCCCGAATAGTGATGCGGAGCGCGCGGAGCATGAGGCGCTGGGTGAGAAGAACCTCGAACTGGTGGACAAGGCCATCAAGTGCATGGCGGAGGGTGATGCCGAGGGCTTGGGTCGGCTGATGACTGAGGCGGAGGCGTTGTTTGATGCCCAGGTGGCGCCGATGTCTGAGGCGTTGTATGCGCCGAAGTTGCATCAGGTGTTGCAGGACCCGAAGATCCAGCCATTGGTCTGGGGTGGTAAGGGCGTAGGCTCGCATGGCGATGGCTCGGTGCAGTTCCTGGCGCGCAGTGAGGAGACGCAGCATCAGTTGGTCGACTATCTCAACAGCCAGGGCATGAAGGCCTATTCGCTGACGTTGAAGCCTGTGCATACGGTCCGCAAGGCGATCATTCCTGTGGCTGGCTTTGGCACGCGTCTCTATCCTGCTACGAGGGCTCTGAAGAAGGACTTCTTCCCCATTCCCTGTCCTGATGGCATGGTACGTCCGGTGATTCTGATCCTGCTCGAGGAGTTGATTCAGAGTGGTATCGAGGAGATCTGTCTGGTGTTGGGTTCTGAGGAGGAGCGCCAGTTGTATTCGGATTATTTCGAGCGGCCTCTGTCTGATGAGCATCTGAGCAAGCTCAATGCTGAGGCGAAGGAGTTGGAGTCGCGCATTCTGAATATTGGCAAGCACCTACATTATGTCTACCAGCGTGAGAAGCGCGGTTTTGGTCATGCGGTGTATCAGGCGGCGCAGTTTGCGGGTAACGAACCGGTGCTGTTGCTCTTGGGTGATACGCTCTATCGCAGTGACAGCAACAAGCCCTGTGCCTTGCAGATGGTGGAGGAGTACGAGCGTTACAACTCGTTGATGGTGTCTATTCATACCGTTCCTCTGGCTGAGGTGAGTCATTATGGCATTCTCTCGGGTGTCTGGGAGGACAAGGAGCATACCATCCTCAATGTGGCTGTGATGAAGGAGAAGCCCAAGGCCAGTTATGCCGAGGAGTTCCTGGGTGTGAGGAACAAGGAAGGTGTGAAAGAATTTTACAGTGTGTTCGGACAGTATATCCTGACGCCGGAGGTCTTTGCGCAGTTGCATGAGGATATCATGCAGAAGGAGATCGAGGGTGATCATGTCTCTGAGATTGAGCTGACTTCGGCGCTGGAGGCTGTGCGTCAGCGCTCGGGGATGATGGGTGTCCGGTTGCAGGGTCGTATGTATGACATGGGTAATCCCCATGCCCTCATCCGTGCTGTTGTAGAATATTCTATACCGTGAGCGAAATAGAAATATCTGAACAGATTTGGTATGTGTTGGGCTGTACCAGTCCGAGGCATGAATTGAAGGTGCGGGATGATGCGCGGCGGTATGGGCTGCGGTCGTTTGTGCCGTTGACGTATAGTGTCAAGAGTGTTAAGGGGCATGACCGGCGCGTGTTGGTGCCTGCTTTGACAAAATATATCTATGTCAAAGGCACGCTTGAAGAGGTGCAGGAATATGTCGGTAATGCCCATTTTCAGGTGTTTATTCAACGGTCTACGTTTACGGGGCATAAAGAGTTTCTGACGGTTCCTACGAAGGCCATGGAGGACTTTATTGCGGTGACGGAGAATAACGAGGAACGTGTCACGTATTTTAACCCTGGGGAGATTCGGTTGAATGTCGGGGATCAGATTCGTGTTAAAGGTGGCCTTTACGATGGACGCGAGGGGATTATCATGCGGGTTAAGGGGAAGCGGAATCGGCATCTGGTGGTGCAGATTCCGGGTATTCTCATTGCGGCTATTGAAATGACGCCGGATATGATTGAGATGATTGACACATCGGGGACAGGAACTGCTGTGACATCCGGGAAAAATGTCACAGCGGTTCCTGTCCCCAGTGTGACATTTGATAAAAAGGCGCTTTTTGAGCTGGCGCATCGGCTGTTGTTTGAGTTTTCTGACAAATACCAGAACGAGAATGAGTATTATCTTTTGCTCTCTGAGCTTAAGCGGACGCAAGCCCGGCTTGTATCGTTCAAGGGGTATACTCCTGCCAGTGAAGCGGAGTTGGCGCTTCCGCTTTATATGGCGGCGGTGAAGATGTCGGATGTCACACTGGGGACAGGAACTGCTGTGACATCCGGCGAAAATGTCACAGCAGTTCCTGTCCCCAGTGTGACATTGGCTGAGGCGAGGCTGCGGAAGGCGATTGAAGCGTTGAAGCCGAGTTCGTTGTTGAGGGCGAAGTGTTTGATGTATTTGGCGGTGCTTTCGAACGATGCTGACGACCTGCAGCAGCTGCAGGCTCTCTTTGCCCTTTGGCGCAAGGCTCCATTGTCTTCCAACCAGCGTGTTTTATTGGAAGAATACGAGCTTTGTGTGAAAAAATAGTTTTTTCACTTATTTTAAGTAAATAAGCAGCGTTTTTCTTTGCTATATCAAAAAAAAGCAGTACTTTTGCAGTCAAAATAAAGGGAATCGATTCCGTGAAAGCCCTTATTTTGAAGATAAAAATTTGTTAAAGCATCACTAACGTGCTGATAAGCAACCCCTTATGCATGCACGTCAGGAAAAGAATTTTTATCCCTTTTGTAAAAAAGACATCAATTTACAAAATCTGTCAATATGAAGAAATACGTTGTATTTTTCCTCATGCTATTGTGTTCCACGATAGCCAATGCTCAGATGAGCGACCAACAAGTGATCAAGTTCATCCAACAGGAGGTGCAGGCCGGCACCAGTCAGGCTCAGATTGTCACCAAGCTGATGCAGAAGGGTGTGAAGATTGATCAGATCCGTCGTCTGCGTCAGCAGTACGACAAGCAGATCAAAGCCCGTGGTGCCTCCGGTGCTGCTGATGCAGCCGTGGCAGCCGTTGACTCCCGTATGCGCAGCAATGGCACTGGCGAGAAAGCCCAGGACGTGGTCGTGGGCAAGGAAGGTTCCACCCAGGCCCAGTTGCAGCAGGAGGCTGACATCCAGTATGCTGAGATCCAGCAGAACATCAACCAGCACGTTGATGGCGAGGTGGGCGAGGCCAAGCTGAAGGTTTTCGGCCGTGACATCTTCAACAACAAGCTCCTGTCTTTCGAGCCGAACATGAACATTGCCACACCCCAGAACTATGTCCTGGGCCCTGGCGATCAGGTCATTGTGGATATTTATGGTGCCTCTCAGAAATCGGAGCAGTTGACAGTCTCTCCCGATGGAGACATCACGGTGCCCGGATATGGTCCTATTCATGTTGCCGGACTGTCGGTGGCCTCTGCACAGGGCAAGATCCGCAGTACCCTGGGCAGCCGTTATGCCAGCAGCACCCTGAAGCTCTCACTGGGTCAGACCCGTTCGCTGATGGTCAATGTCATGGGTGAGGTCAAGGCTCCCGGCACCTATACCTTGAGTGCCTTTGCGACGGTGTTCCATGCCCTGTACATGGCTGGTGGCATCAACGATCTGGGAACTCTGCGTGATATCAAGGTCTACCGTGGTGGCAAACTCGTTACCGTGGTAGATGTCTATGAATACATCCTCAATGGTCGTCTGGCGGGAAATATCCGCCTGCAGGAGAACGATGTGATTGTGGTCGGTCCTTACGACTGTCTGGTGGGCATTCAGGGCAATGTCAAGCGTCCGATGTTCTATGAGATGCGCCCCAACGAGTCTGTGTCTCAGATTGTGAAATATGCCGGTGGTTTCACTGGCGATGCCTATACCAAGGCTGTCCGCCTGGTGCGTAAGAGTGGCGAGCGCTACTCGGTGCATACGGTGGAGGAGTTTGATATGAGCTCGTTCAAGTTGACCGATGGCGATGCCATTACGGTGGACGGTATGATCAACCGTTACGAGAACATGGTCGAGGTCAAGGGTGCCGTGTTCCGTGCCGGCCAGTTTGAACTGGGCAAGCAGATCACGACTGTGCGCTCTCTGATTGAGGCTGCCGGTGGTTTGACCGAGGATGCCTTCACCGCCCGCAGTGTCTTGTACCGTTTGCGTGACGACCGTACGTTGGAGACCCATCCCCTCGATATTGCCGGTATCATGGCCGGTACCGTGGCCGATGTGCCTTTGCAGAATGAGGATGTCCTTTTCATTGCCACGCAGTCCGAGCGCATTGCCGAGCGCACCCTGACGATTACCGGTGAGGTGATGTCTCCTGGTACCTTCGAGTTTGCCGAGAACACCACCATCGAAGACCTGATTATCATGGCTGGTGGATTGACCGACCAGGCCTCTCTGGCCAAGGTCGATGTGTCACGTCGCATCCGTGACCCCCGTGCTACTGTTAAGACCAAGGACATCTCCAAGACCTACACCTTTGAACTGAAAGACGGTCTGGTGATGGATGGCGGTTCCGGTTTCCTCTTGGAGCCCTTCGATATCGTTCATGTACGCCGCAGTCCGGCCTATAGCACCGCCCGTAACATCACGGTGACCGGTGAGGTCAACTATGAAGGTGCCTTCACGTTGCCCACCAAAAACCTGCGTCTCTCTGATGCGGTTCAGATGGCAGGTGGCGTCACCGCCGATGCCTATGCCCGTGGGGCCCGTCTGCTTCGTCAGATGAGTGAAGAAGAGCGTGTGCGCCAGCAGGCTACGCTCAATGCCCTGCGCAGTATCCTTTCGGAACGTGGTGACTCCATCGACTATGGCAGTCTGCAACTGGGCGATAGCTATACCGTAGGTATCCAGCTCGACAAGGCATTGGAGCAGCCCGGTGGTGATTTTGATATTGTGTTGCGCGAGGGCGACCAGCTCTTTGTGCCTGAGTACAATGCAACGGTCAAGATTTCGGGTGACGTGTTCTTCCCCAACACCGTCTCGTTTACGAGTGGCAAAAACTATAAGTACTATGTTGATCAGGCCGGAGGCTTTGGTAACCGTGCCAAGAAGTCTAAGACCTTCATTGTCTATCAGAACGGTACCATTGGCGTCGCTTCCAAAGGTGCCAAGCCTGAGCCCGGCTGTGAGATCATCGTGCCCTCTAAGAAACGTCGTAATCCGCTCAATCTGGCCAGCCTCGTGACGATGGGTACCTCCCTTGCCTCTCTGGCCGCTATGGTCGTAGCTATTACCAAATAACCCTATAATATGCTATAAGGTATGAACGAACAAGAAAAATCTGTGGAATCTGTGCAATCTGTGTGCCAAAATAAAAATGTCTCTGAGAGCGAGGAGCAGAGCTCCATCGATTTCGCCAAAATCTTCCAGGACCTCCTGCGTCACAAGTGGCTCTACTTCAAGGTGCTCCCGATTGCCTTTGTCCTGGCAGCGATTTATGCCCTGAGTCTCCCCAATTACTATAACTGTACGGTGAAGCTGAGCCCGGAAATGAGCAGCACCAAGGCCAGTGCCGGCGGCTTGGCGGCTCTGGCCAGCAGTTTCGGTGTCAATCTGGGTTCAGGCGGAGCAGGCTCCGAAGCCCTGTTCCCGACCTTGTATCCTGACCTGATGAACTCAGTGGACTTCAAAACCAGTCTGTTTTCTGTCCCTGTGACTATTGAAGGCGACAAGGAAGAAGGTGAGAAAGACCGCACCTTGAGTTACTACGACTATCTCAGTAAGGAACAGAAGACCACGTGGTGGGGAGCAGGCATGAAGGCTTTCTTCTCAATGTTCTCAAGCAAGAAAGAAGAGAAGGACGAAAAGGTCGATCCTTTCCGTCTGACGAAGGATCAGGCCAACATTGTCAAGGCCATCAATCAGAACATTGTCTGTGATGTCGACAAGAAGACGATGGTCATTACCATCAATGTCACGGACCAAAATGCTGTGATCTGTGCGAATATGGCAGACACGGTGAAGACCCGTCTGCAGAAGTTCATCACAGACTATCGCACCAGCAAAGCTCGTGTAGATTTGGAGTATAATCGTAAGATTGCTGCCGAGACCAAGGCGCGTTATGATAAGGCTCGCAGGCGTTATGCGGAGTTTGCTGATGCCAACCAGGATATTATCTTGGAGTCTGTGCGTCAGCGGCAGACGGATTTGGAGAACGAGATGCAGTTGCAGTATAATGCTTATCAGCAGGTAGCGGCGCAGCTTCTTGCTGCCGAGGCGAAGGTGCAGGAGGAGACGCCTGCGTTCACCACGCTGCAGTCTGCTACGGTTCCAGTGCTGAAAGCTGGCCCTAAGCGTGCCCAAATGTGTCTGATATTTTTATTTTTGGCATTCTTGGGTACGACGGCTTGGATTCTGTATAAAGAGGACGATTTAAAGCCACTTTTAGGGCTATCTTAGCAAAAATGTAGCAAGGGCGTAGGAAGGTCGTAGCTAGGGCGTAGGTAGGGCGTAGCAAGGGCGGAGCTTTAATGAAGCGCCCAAGTTTGGCAAAGTTTGGCTGATATTGTTAAATATTTTTAATACATCTGGGGCCGGCCCTAGTGATAGGTAAGGAAAGAAGATTGAATTATGATAACGACAGTGGAAAGACAGGGGACTGGGATTAGTACGGTGGATGCGCTGTGGGCGCTGTACTTGAGCCAGTCGAAGAAGGTAAGGCAGGCTTTTGCCAAACGTTTGCTAGCTGAGCATGAGAATGCGAAGACGAAGGCGCAGGAGCGAATGGTGGAGGAGAGTCTGACGCGTGCTTTTGATGAACTGCGCGGCGGGAAGGCGAAGCATGATGCTCGTAAGCTGTTCAAGTAGGCGGTATGAAGGTATCAATCGACTATCTGGAGGAGTTTGAGCGTGGTGCTAAGGCGCTTCGGAAGAAATATCCGTCGTTTGAGAAGGATTACGACACGTTCCTTGATGAGTTGGAGGCGAACCCGTTTGGTGGGGAGTCTCTGGGTCAGCATACTTATAAGTACCGTATGGCGATTGCTTCTAAGGGTAAGGGCAAGAGCGGAGGTGCGCGCGTGATAACATATAATGTGCAACAGAAGAATGCCGATGAGGTGCTTGTGACGCTGATGGCGATATACGATAAGTCGGACATTGAGAATGTTTCTGATGCTTATCTTCGTAGCCTGGTGCAGCAGATAGAGACCGACGGTAGCCGGTAGGCATCCGAGGAGCGGAGCGACGAGGAGGTAAAAAAGATTAAGGAAAGGAGATTAAGATATGGCGACGATTGTGTTGGATGTGCAGGATGAGAGTCTGGTGGCACAGATTAAGAAGGCTTGTCAGCTGTTGAAGGGTGTGGCTTCGGTGAAGGTTCATAAGACCAAGAACGAGGACATTACGAAGACGGCAGGGTACAAGGAGGCGATGGAGGATATCAGACTTGGTAGGGTGTCGACCTACGAGTCTGTTGATCAGCTTTTTGAAGAGTTGGGTATCAAGGTCAATAAATGAAGTACCAGATTAAGACTTCAACCCGCTTTAAGAGAGATTTGAAGCGGTGTGCAAAGCGTGGGCACGCATGCTGACTTGTTTGGGTGGTAACGAAAGGAAGAAGCGAGAGTAATGGGTGTTTATGAAGAGCAGATAGTGCCGATTAAGATTTCGCGATTGGCTGAATATGTATCCCGGAGAAAACATATTTCTTTGGAAGAGGCTCTTACGTACATCTATATAAACCCCATGTATGACAAGCTCTATGATGAAGGTGCTAAGTGGTGGTATTTGAGTACTGAGGCACTTTATGAGGAGTTTAAGACAGCGAGAAAAAATGACGATCGGCCTGTAGGGGCAGAAGCGTTTGAGTTTTATGCTTATTGCTTGGAAAAGTATGCCTTAGCAAAAGGGCTTACGGGCCTGCAGGCTTTGGCAGTTCTTAAGCGATACGGGGCCGATGATTTCCTTCTAGATCATTATGACCTGCTCCATACTCAGGGAACTGGGTATGTGATTGATGAAATAGATCGACTCATTCGACGTAGGAAAAGAAAATGAGTGAACAGTGCATTGCGGTTTGTGGAGAGTTATGAGGTGAAGTGAGGCGGAGTAAGAATACTGGACTATTAGTGGGCCCGGCCCCAGTGATAGGTGGGGCGGTAGCCCCGAGGAGCGATAGCGACGAGAGAAGGAAGGAGAGAAGATGGAAGGGAAGTGGCTGTACGAGGTGATGTATAACAATGTGCTGCTGCCGAGGAGGCGGGAGATAGACAGGGAGGAAGAACGAGAGGCCTTTGATGGCACGACGGAATCCTTGGTGAAGTTGTATCGCGAGAACCAGATAACATACGAGGAGTTTACGAAACTGTCTGAGGCTGAGATACAGCGGATCATCGATAAGTCTAAGGACCTGGAGATTAGCAAGGAGCGCTTCTTTCAACTTGTGGAATTGTAAGTACGTAGCGCACGGCCGGAATGCCGATAAGTGAGCAGCGGAAAGCAGCAAGAGGCCGAAAGGCCGAGGAGGATAGATAACTGAGGAACCAAGAGTTCAAATAGAATAATAGTTTTAATGACGATATATCACTACACAACCATTGATTCATTGGCGATGATACTGAGTAGTCGCTCAATCATGTTTAATAGACTTGATAAGGTTGATGATATGGAGGAACGTGTAGAATCGGGAAATGTAAAGCTATGGCAGTACATGTTTGTGTCATGTTGGACTGAGAATCCAGAGGAGAGTATTCCTCTATGGAGGATGTATTCAGGTGATGCTCACGGAGTGAGGGTAGGCATGGATATTGATATGTTTGAAGAAAGAGTTATAGATAGCACCTCAGTACCTCAGGAAATACCAACAAGAGGGACTTTGATATCAAAGATACCAGCAGAGGATCTCTTTAACCCTGATTTTACAGTAATGCCTATAACTACTAGAAATGTTGATTCTAGTTCAGATTCGCTTTTCTATTGTCATGTTAGTTATGTGGATGATGTGAAAGAAAAGACGAAGGATGTTTTTCAGCTTAAAATGACAGATGCAACGCATGCTGACTCAAATGTAGCTTTTGGTGAGATTGGTAAATACAAAAATAAAAGATGGGCGTTTCAAGAAGAAACGAGGTTTAGGCTATTGTTCTTTCCGTTCAATCCTTTTCTGACCGACCCAGATATGATAACAACGGTAGCAGTTAACTCATTTCTAAATAGCAAACCTATTCCGAAATCGGAATATTTCTTAAAACTGCGTGAGGATGTTTTAGATAAAATTGAAATTACGTTGCATCCAAATTCAACATCAAGTGACAAGGTGATAGTTGAGGCTCTTTGTAATAAGTATGCGGAGCATGCTGTTATTAAAGAAAGCCAGTTGAAAGATAGGGTTAAGTTGAAATAGATGCGAGCATAAATGCAGAGCGAGAAGTAGTAGACCAAGCCGATGGATTTTAAAAACACGTCGTTGGATGAAGCGAAACGTGCAGAGTATCATACGCCGGAATTTGTTAAAAAGCAGATGCTCGTTAAGAGCCAGATGCAGGCAGATTTATATAAAGCAATAGATGAATTGACATCTATTGTTGATCCAATTTCAGATAGGATAAAGCGTATAAGGGAGAAAATAAATAAATCTATTTTTGAAGAGGAAAAGCAAATTTATCAAGAAGGTATAGAAAAGTACGAAGAATTGTCTTCTTTGTCGAACAAGGTGAGTGAGGTCTTCGTTATGCTTCTCGACATATATACATACGGTGCTTTTGGCATGCTTGCAAAAGATGAATGGGATTGGCGTGCTTTTGCACGACACTTTTACACAATTCTTTATGAGCATTCAAATACAGTAAATAGACAACTTAATGAAATCATAAGGATACTAAAGACAACTATTGGTAAGAGCTATGACTTAACGAGTTTAATAGGATCCAAAAAGGAGTTTTCTAAGTTTATATTTGATAACTCAGAATTTGCAAAGCAAATAAGAGTGAATGTAGATGCTCACTTTGATGGAAATTTTGCAGAACGCTTACAGATTATTCGAAATTTGTCTTATAGTAATTTTGTTGCACTGTACTATGATTATAATAGTAAGATGCATGCATTTTTATTGGAACTTAAACCAGCTTTAGCAAAACTTAGGCTTTTAGCTGACAGTATATATTATTTTGCGGTAATTCGTTGATCATAGCATCGCGGTGCGGAGCGGCGAGACGAGGAGAGAAGAGTAAAGAAACTATCAGAGGGGTTGGGCCTGGTGATAGGTTGAGGAGAGATAAGAGAAAAAGAGAGTAGGAGAGTGGTTAATCCGGGCGCGGGATTAAAAGAATTATGGAAGACGGGTGCTTACGAACAATAATATATTCATTCTGACATGCGAGTAGGGCTTCGTTGGTTATGAGCAACTCCAACAGGTCCTATTCGCTGTTGGATATGATAAATACAGTAGGAAAGAATAAAAATATGCAGGAGAAGACGAATGGTGAATTAGTATCCATTATTATGCTTTCTCACAACCAGGCTCAGTATGTGGAGGAAAGTGTGAGGAGTATAATAGCGCAGACTTACCAGAATTGGGAACTGCTGTTTATTGACGACAACTCGAAAGATAATACGATCACCCTGATGATGGACCTGAAGGAAGAAGCCAGGATCAGGCGGGAGGATTATACTTATAATGACCGTATCAAGGTGTCGCAGACAGTGTCCGACCGTGGAGAGTCTGTAAATAGGAATAAGGCATTGAAGGTGGCTCGTGGTCGCTGGATTGCTTTTCTTGATGTTGGCGATGTTTGGGCTCCTGATAAGTTGGAGAATCAGATCCGATTTATGGAGGAAAATGGCTATGCATTCTCCTACACGCAGTATGGTCTGATGAATAACAAGTCTCAAGACCGGGGGGTATTGATTAGCGGTAAGGAGCATGTTACAAATAAAGACATGCTCAAGTGCTGTTGGCCTGGGTATCTCACTGTGATGTATGATGCAGAGAAAGTTGGTAAGTTTAGGTTGTACAACACCAAAGAAAACAATGATTATGCCCTATGGCTGAGTATCAGTGAGAGAAACGATTGTCATCTGCTAAAAAGGAATTTGGCTACGATGCGCACACCATATGGCATTTTCAGTAGATTCTTGAGAACAGACAAGGTAAAATGGCGCTACGAGGTCTATCGTATAGAAGAAGACTTAGGGCCAATTACCTCATTCATGTATACCATCAGGAATGGTTGGTATGGTATTGTGAAGTGGATGAAGTATGTTAACCGGCAATATGCATGATCTGACAGTGACGTTAGATGCGGACTTTTGTTGTTATTTAGAGGACATGTAATAACGATAAAATAGAAATGAGATTTTACTGAATCTTAATCCTGAAAAGAATGCAGAAATGCAACAAAGGATAGATGCTTTATAAGTAGAAGTTATGGTAAAGCAGCAGTTTGTGGTTGATCAAGAGATTTCCCAGCTAACGTGAACTTCCGCATAACAGCCTGATACTGAGTGTAAAACGGAAACGCCGTTTCCTGTTTCATCAGACATTCATCAGACATCCGGGAAATTGAGCCTTTTCCGCTCATTTCTACACAAAGGTAGGCATTTTTAGGCAAATACGCAATAGCGTTAAGATTTCTTATCCATTAAGAGTAAAGAAATGTTAATTTTAAGAAGGCTGGCTGAGGTGACTAAAAGGGTGTTTGAGAGGAAAATGAGTGAAATTCAGAAAAAATCAGAGTTCGGACTGTTCTGAGAAAATCCGAGAGAAGTTGAAAAGACCGTCGTTTAATTAGAAAACAAAAATATACAAATAAAAACATTGTTTAACAAAATCTTGTATTTATGGCAAAGTTTATTGAATTCAAGGCAAATCCATTACATAACCCCCATAAGTGTTTAATAAATGCGGATTGGATAGTTGAAGTTATTCCGAATCCACAAGATGAAAACACGTCAATTATCTACTTGTCAGTCAAGATAGATAATGATGATTATGAGGTCGTAAATGGAAAATATGGGGATATAAAGGTTAAACTCATGTCTTTGTAGCAAAAAGAAATAGTCCATATTATAAAGTGATACTCACAAAGAATTGGATACAATGAGCAACTATACCCTTTTCAGTCAGATTAGAGACCATAATCGAGAAGAGGCTAAAAAGACTCTTCTTGCTAAGCATCCTTTGTTGGAACAACTCCTTAAACAAATGGATGTATATATGGGCCAATTAGTGTTGTTCTTAAACAACAAACCAACTTATGACGATAAGGATAAATTTCATCTCCCTTTAGCCGTTACATTTATCCGATTGCACTATTCTATTGTCGATTTTTTGTTGTGTTGCGACATTATAGAGGCTTCTGTTCTTTTGCGAAAGCAAGTTGAAATATTAGCAAGGTATCACGAAGTAGAACAAGGGATTAAGCCAAGAGGTAAAGGTTCTGCTAATGTGCATCTTATCTCAGACAAAAATATTCAAAAATGTATATACGGGAATCTGTGTGATATAGCCCACTATACAAAAGATGAGAGCTATTATTATTTGGGTTACGATAACATTGTTGAAGATCCTAGCGCTCCAACGGTGATTAGCACACTCGCTGAGTATGACGAAAAAGTAATGGATACAATAAGTGACTTCTGCGAAGTGTTTGATTATTTCTGTATGCTGATGCAGAAGTACCAAAAGCATCTCGATGCCAACTATACAACTGATGCAGAAAATGCTTGGCACAAGCATGAGTTCGTGCCAACAGGGAAGGAAATAGGGCTAAGGTATTTCATTGATAATTTTTGATTTGGTATAAGCGGCAAAGCCGCAGTTTAACATTTAATAATTTAACAAATTAAAAGGTAATAAGTTAACGGCTTCTGCTCTTACGCGTAAGCAAAGCCGTTTCAGGGGTAGCTCAAAGCATCCGCAACTTTGGCTACCCAGATATAAGGAGTGGAGGCCCAACGGGATTCTCTCATAAGAAAAGGTTCAATAAGATTCCGTTGGCCCACTCTTTAAAACAGAATAAACAATGAGTGAGATTAGTGAATCAATACAAGCCAAATGTTTGGCTTTTGGCGATAGGATAATTAAGCTTAATGATTACCTGTTAAAGGAGGCTGCAAATGCAAAGCCTACTTATAAGATAGTTAAGGGTAAGAGAGTATATGAGAAAGCGGTACCAGTCTATTTGCAGTCAGTTTCTGCTCTGTGCAACCAATTGCTCCGTTCAGGAACAAGCATTGGTGCTAACAATGCGGAAGCGACAAATGCTGTAAGTAAAACGGACTATAGGGCTAAATCCTTCATTGCATTGAAGGAAGCTCGCGAATCTCTTTACTGGATTGATCTACTACATAGAAACAATTACATTGATGACAAGCAGTATAATAGCATTTATGCTGACTGTGAGGAATTAGTTAAAATTCTAGTCACTCGTTGTAAGAGAATAAATGAAGAAATAGAAAAGAAATAATAGGGCAGAGATGAGAAATGCTGGGAATGAAAAGTGTCTTACATCTGACATCTTACTTCTTACATCGTTATATCTCTCATAAAACACAAGGTTCAATAACCTGATAATCTTGCCCCACTTTTTTAAACAAGCAAAATAGTAATATACAGTGAACGTAATAAAAACAAATATTGACGGAGTCATTATTATTGAGCCAAAAGTATTTGGTGACAAGAGAGGCTACTTTTTCGAGAGTTTCTCTCAGAGAGAGTTTGATGAGAAGGTGGCACCAATTCTGGGACACACCATAAACTTTGTGCAGGATAACGAGAGCATGTCCAGCTATGGCGTAATGCGTGGGCTTCATTTCCAGCGCCCTCCTTTCACTCAGAGCAAGTTAGTTCGTTGCGTGAAGGGTGCTGTCTTGGATGTGGCTGTTGACATTCGTAAAGGTAGCTCTACGTATGGCCAGCATGTGGCTGTAGAACTGACTGAGGATAACCACCGTCAGTTCTTTGTACCCAGGGGATTTGCTCATGGCTTTGCAGTGCTCAGCGAAACAGCCGTATTCCAGTACAAATGCGACGATTTCTACCATCCTGAAGCTGATGGTGGCATTAGCATCATAGATGATAGCTTGGGCATTGATTGGCGCATTCCTACAGAAAAAGCATTACTGTCTGAGAAAGATACAAAGCATGCAATTCTTAAAGATTTTGCAAGTCCATTTGATATTAACGTAAACCTTTATTGATTATGAAAGGCATCGTTCTCGCAGGCGGCTCCGGTACCCGCCTTTATCCCATAACCAAGGGCGTGAGTAAGCAATTGCTACCTATCTATGATAAACCGATGGTTTATTATCCTATCAGCGTGCTTATGCTCGCAGGTATCAAGGATATTCTTATTATCTCTACACCTTATGACCTCCCTGGCTTTAAGCGCCTGCTGGGTGATGGCTCAGACTATGGTGTGAACTTCCAGTATGCTGAACAGCCCTCACCAGACGGCTTGGCTCAGGCTTTCATCATTGGTGAGAAGTTCATTGGTGATGATAGCGCCTGCTTAGTATTGGGTGACAATATTTTCCACGGTGCAGGCTTTAGTGCTCTCCTCAAAGAGTCTGTCCGTACCGCTGAGGAAGACAAGAAGGCCACAGTGTTTGGTTACTGGGTGAATGATCCAGAGCGTTATGGCGTGGCTGAGTTTGATAAGGACGGCAATTGCTTAAGTATTGAGGAAAAACCCAAGGAACCTAAGAGCAATTATGCTGTTGTTGGACTATACTTCTATCCCAACAAGGTGGTAGAAGTTGCCAAACATATTAAGCCTTCTGCTCGTGGAGAACTGGAAATCACCACCGTGAACCAAGAATTCTTGAAAGATGGTGAGCTTAAAGTCCAGACCCTTGGCCGTGGCTTCGCTTGGCTAGATACTGGTACACACGACAGCCTGACAGAAGCAACCAATTACATTGAGACCATTGAAAAGCGCCAAGGCCTTAAAGTGGCCTGCTTGGAAGGTATTGCACTCCGTAAAGGTTGGATAACCACCGATAAAATGCGTGAACTGGCTAAGCCAATGCTCAAGAATCAATACGGCCAGTACTTGATGAAGATGGCAGATGAATTCGAGAAGAATGGTGCTGGTAAAATAGATGAATTTTAGAGTATGAACATTCTTGTAACAGGTGCTAACGGCCAACTTGGTAATGAGATGCGTATTCTTGCAAAGAATAGTGCTGACAAATACATCTTCACAGATGTGGTAGATTGCTCTGAGGAATCCATTGCGATGCTGAAGAAATTGGCAGGTGATGATATTAACACAAATACAGAGCATCTTGATATCACCAACTTTGATGCTATTCGAGAGATTGTAAAACGTGAAAATGTAGAGGCTATAGTTAATTGTGCTGCTTATACAAACGTAGATGCTGCTGAAGACAATTATGATTTAGCTGAACTTTTGAACGCTAAAGCTCCAGAGAACTTAGCTATTGCAATGAAGGAAGTAGGAGGCCTGTTGGTTCATGTCTCTACTGATTATGTGTTCGGTAAGGAACCATACAATATCCCTTGTAAGGAAGACCAACAGGGAACGCCCACAGGAGTTTATGGTTTGACTAAGCTACATGGAGAAAAAGCAATAAAAAAGGTAGGCTGTAAATATGTGATAATCCGCACAGCTTGGTTGTATAGCGAGTTTGGTAAGAACTTCGTAAAGACTATGCTGAATCTTACTGCAACAAGACCACAATTGAAGGTTGTTTTTGACCAAGTAGGAACCCCTACTTATGCAGGTGATTTGGCACAAGCTATAATGGCTGTTTTGGTGAATCCAGTAGAGGGCGTTTATCATTTCAGCAACGAGGGCGTTTGTTCTTGGTTCGATTTTACGAAGATGATAGCTGAATATGCTGGTAATACCGATTGCGATATTCAACCTTGCCATTCAGATGAGTTTCCGAGCAAGGTTAAACGCCCTGCATTTTCTGTCTTAGATAAGACAAAGATTAAAGGCACATTCGGAATACATATACCTTATTGGACAGTATCACTTTCAAATTGTATAAAAAGAATCTATTTTAATTATAATTGATATGTTAAACGGTAAAGTAGTTTTGATTACTGGCGGCACAGGCTCGTTCGGTAAGAAGTTTGTTGAGGTAATTCTTCGCGATTACCCCAATGTGAAGAAAATCATCATTTATTCACGTGATGAGTTAAAACAATACGAATTGAAACTAAAGTATCCTGAGGTAAAATACCCCATGATGCGTTACTTCATTGGTGACGTACGCGATTTGGAACGTCTGACTCGTGCATGTGAGGGCGTAGATGTCATTATTCATGCTGCCGCTATCAAGCAAGTTGATACTGCTGAGTACAATCCCGAAGAGTGCATTAAAACTAATGTACATGGTGCTCAGAATGTTATCAAAGCTGCATTGGCTTGTGATGTCCACGATGTGGTAGCCCTTAGTACTGATAAGGCTTGTGCTCCTATCAACCTCTACGGTGCAACCAAACTCACCAGCGATAAACTTTTCACTGCAGCTAATAACATTAAAGGCTCAAAAGATATTCGCTTCTCAGTGGTACGTTATGGTAATGTGATGGGTTCTCGTGGCTCTGTGATTCCTTTCTTTACTCGTTTGCGTGATGAAGGTGCCAAGGAACTTCCTATCACTGATATGCGTATGACCCGCTTCAATATATCTCTTGAAGCCGGTGTTGCTATGGTGATGTACGCTATTGGTCACCATCTGGGTGGTGAAATCTTTATTCCGAAGATACCTTCCTATCATATCAAAGACGTGGCAACCGCTATTGCACCAAACCTTCCTCAGGTCGAGGTAGGTATCCGTCCAGGAGAGAAACTCCATGAGGAAATGATCACTGTTACAGATGCTTTGGATACAATTGATCTCGGTAAGTATTATGTGATCCTTCCCTCTGTTTCCTTCCAGCATTCGAGAGAAGAATTCATTAAACATCACAATGCTGTACCCGTTCCTGATGGATTCCACTACAGCTCTGATAACAACACAGACTGGGAAACCCCCGAAACGATGCGCGAAAAGATTAAACAATTCGTTGACCCTAATTTTGTGGTTAAATAAAAGCGGAGGTGATTATGATTTCCAAACCCATTCCATACGGCCATCAAAGCATCACCCAAGAGGATGTTGATGCCGTAATTGCTGCTTTGTTGTCCGACTATATGACCCAAGGTCCCCGTATTGGTGAATTTGAGAAACATTTCGCTGATTATCTTGGTTGCAAATATGCCTGCATGGTGAGCAACGGAACCGCTGCACTCCATCTGTGTGCCATGGCTCTTGATATCAAACCTGGTGATAAAATTATCACAACTCCAATCACCTTTGTGGCTTCTGCTAACGGTTTCCGTTATCAGGGTGCAGAAGTTGTTTTCTGCGACATTGACCCCAAGACCTTCTTGATGGACTTGAACAAGTTGGAGCAGATTCTAAAAGCATCACCCAAGGGCACTTACAAGGCTGTTGTTCCTGTTGACTTTGCCGGTTATCCTATTGATGAGGAGAAATTGCGCAAGCTAGCTGATGAGTACGGCTTTGCCATTGTGGTGGATGCTTGTCATGCACCTGGTGGTAGCTTCATTGACAGCAAGGGAGAGAAGCAAATGATTGGTAACTGCAAATATGCTGACCTGACTGTATTCTCCTTCCATCCCGTTAAACACATTGCAACGGGTGAGGGTGGTGCAGTCACTACAAACCGTAAAGATCTGTATGATAAAGTAGCCCTCTTCCGTACCCACGGTATCACCAAAGATCCCGCTCTCTTAAAAAAGAACGATGGTGGTTGGTATTATGAGATGCAGGAACTTGGTTACAACTACCGTATCACCGAGATGCAGGCCGCTCTGGGTATTAGCCAGTTGAAGCGTCTTGATTGGAGCATTGAGCGTAGAAACGAGATCGCCAAGAAGTATGATGAGGCTTTCAAGGGAACTGCTGTGAAAACTCCTTTCCGTGCAGAAGGATTGGTTCATGCATTCCACCTCTATATCATTCAGGTAGATCCTGCAAAGCGTAAAGGCTTGTATGATTTCCTTCGTGCGAATAACGTATACTCTCAAGTGCTCTATATCCCTGCCCACACCATGCCTTATTACAAACAGTTTGGCTGGAAGGAAGGCGATATGCCGGTAGCAGAAGACTACTACACCAAGTGCCTTGCGCTGCCTATGTTCCCGACCTTGACAGATGAGGAGCAGGATTGGATTATAGCAAAGGTTAAAGAATTCATGGCATAATGAGCAAATTAGTTCTAGGTACAGTTCAATTTGGTGTCAATTACGGCATCAATAATACCTCGGGGCAAGTAACCCAAGAGGAGGTTTGTAAAATTTTGAAAACTGCCAAGAAATCAGGGATAACGACACTAGATACTTCTTCAGGTTATGGTGAAAGTGAAATGGTGCTTGGCAAATGTTTAAAAGAGACAAAGACCTCTTTCAATATAGTTTCAAAATACCCAAGATGCGGTGAAGATGTCCGAACAACATTTGAAAAATCCATAAATAACCTTTGTGTTGATTCTCTATATGGCTACCTGGTTCACCACTTTGAATATTATCAAGAGAAACCTGAACAATTTGATGAAATGATGGCCTTGAAGAATGAAGGCAAAATAGAGAAAATAGGTTTTTCGCTCTATAATGTAAATCAATTGCAGTTTTTGCTTGACCATGATGTTAAGTTTGATATTCTGCAATTTCCTTACAACATTTTTGATAGACAATTTGAACCTTATATGTCTCTTCTGACTGATAGCGGAGTAGAAATACATACACGTTCTGCTTTTCTTCAAGGATTATTTTTCAAAGATATCAATACGTTGCCAGAGAAATTGAAGCCGTTGAAAGGTTACCTTGATTCACTTCACAAGTATTGCAAAGAGAAGGTCCTTACCATAGAACAAATTGCTTTGGGTTATGTGATTGCCAATAAAGATGTAAAAGGGGCATTGATAGGTGTTGACAATAATACTCAATTAGAAGCAAACTTAAAAGTGGCTTCTTTCAATATTTCTAATAACGAAATAGACTTCATAAAATCATTAGACATTAAAGAAAAAGAGTTATTAAATCCTGTAAATTGGAAATAATATGAAAATTTTAGCTATAACACAAGCCAGATATGGCTCAACGCGTTTACCTGCAAAGATTTTGAAAGAGGTAAATGGCATGACTTTACTTGAAATTCATTTAAGAAGGATTCTACAAGCGAAGACGATAGACAAGTTGAAGATTGCAACGACTGAAGAGGAAGGTTCAAAGTACATTATTGATGTGGCAAACAAAGTGGGTGTCGGTTTTTTTCAAGGGTCTGTAGATGATGTGCTCTCTCGTTTTTATGGAACAGCAGCACCTGAAAAGCCAGATTATGTACTCCGCTTCACTAGTGATTGCCCGTTGATTGATCCAGAAGTAATTGATATGGTAGTAAATTTTGCTCTTCAAAATCCCGAGTACGATTATGTTATTACTAATCCTATGATGTTCCCAGATGGGCTTGATACAGAGGTGATGAAATTTTCTGCATTGGAAAAAGCTTATAACGAAGCTGACCTTAAGTCTGAGCGTGAACACGTTACCCCATATATCTGGAAGAATGGAACAGCTGATGGAGGAACATTGTTTAAAACTCATAAATTTGATAATCCATATGGTAATTATGGTGATATTCGTATAACACTCGATACTCCGGAAGATTTTGAATTATTGAAAAAGGTTATTTCTGAAAATGGAATAGGGCAGAGTTGGAGGACGTACGTAGAATACATTCAAAAGCATAAAGAAGTTTATGCGATTAATAGCAAATATGAGCGCAACGAAGGATATGTAAAATCAATTAATAATGATTCAAAAATTAAGTAATTATGGGAAAAGGACAAGAGCTTTATAAAAAAGCTAAAACAATGATTCCTGGCGGAACTATGCTTCTGTCAAAAAGACCAGAAATGTTTTTGCCTGAAAATTGGCCTTCTTATTTTAGCAAATCAAAAGGCTGTGAGGTATGGGACCTGGATGGTAATCACTATTACGATTGTTCTCTTATGGGCGTTGGTACCAACACCCTTGGCTATGCAAATGATGAGGTAGATGAGGCAGTTATGAAAGTTGTTCGTGATGGTAACTTGACTACTTTTAACTGCCCTGAAGAAGTTTATTTAGCTGAAAAACTTCTCTCAATGGAGCCCTGGGCTGGAGGTGTACGTTATACTCGTGGCGGCGGTGAGGCCAACTCTGTTTGTGTGCGTATCGCACGTGCTTTCACAGGCAAAGATAAGATTGCTATTTGTGGATATCATGGTTGGCATGATTGGTATGTATCTGTGAACCTTGGTGAGAGTGATGCCCTGGCTGGGCACTTGCTTCCTGGTATACCAACTGGTGGCGTTCCTCGCGCACTTCGAGGCACATCAATACCTTTTCACTACAATGATTTTGACGAATTGCTGGATATAGTTAATAAGAATCCAGACCTTGCAGCAGTTAAAATGGAAGTTTGCCGCAATTTTGGGCCCGAAGAAGGGTATTTAGAGAAAATTCGCAATCTCTGCACTGAACGGGGCATTTTATTGATATTTGACGAATGTTCGAGTGGCTTCCGTGAAACATTTGGAGGACTGTTCCATAAGTATGGGGTAATACCTGATATGACTATCTACAGTAAGACAATGGGTAATGGTTATGCCATCTGTGCAGTCCTAGGCAGAAAAGATATTATGGAAGCTGCACAGGGCTCTTGGATTAGCTCCACTTTCTGGACTGAGCGCATTGGACCGACTGCTGCGTTAGCTGCAATGGGTGTAATGGAGCGAATTAAATCTTGGGAAATTATTACAGAAATTGGCAAGGAAAATTTACGCCGTTGGCAGGCACTTGCTGATAAATATGATTTGAACATTCAAGAATGGGGCATTCCAGCAGCAGCAGGCTATAGTTTTGTTAGCGATAACAATCTTGCATATAAAACTTTTATTACCCAAGAGATGTTGAAGAAAGGTTTCTTGGCTGGAAATAGCATGTATGTTTGTATTGCCCATACACCTGATGTAATCGATGCATATTTTGATGCTCTCGATCCTATTTTTGCACGCATTCGCAATTTTGAAGATGGCGAAGATGTGATGAAGGCTCTCGAAGGTCCAGTTTGTCAAACTGGTTTTAAACGGTTAAACTAGTATTTAATTGAAACGGAAAATATATTTTCGTGCAGATGCAGGTCAAAACATAGGGTACGGACATTTTATCCGTACCCTGGCTTTGGCTGATATGTTGAAGGATGACTTCGATGTGACCTTTTTTACGGCTAACCCTTCTGATTATCAGAAGGAAGAAATGTCTAAGGTCTGCGACTACCAGTCGCTAAGTGAAGAAACGAAACTGGATGATTTCCTGAGTCTGCTTCATGGTGATGAGATTGTAGTTTTGGATAATTATTTCTACACGACCGATTATCAGCGAGCAATAAAGGATAAGGGCTGCAAACTTGTATGTATAGATGACCCACACGGCATTCATTATGTTTGTGATGTGCTTTTGAGTCATGGGAATGGCGTCCCTTCTGATTTTGATATTGAATCTTATACCAGGCTATGCCTTGGTGTTGATTGGGCGATGCTGAGAAAACCTTTCCGCCGTCCGGTTGATTGGAATCATCAACGAAATAATGATATAGTGGTGAATTTTGGCGGAGCAGATCCTTATCACATTACAGAATTGATAGTTAGTTTGCTATTGCAACTCAATTTGAACTATAATATTAAAGTAATTCTTGGTGATAAAGTTTACCTTTCAGACGAATGTAGAATAAGAGTTGAGGTTTTACGAAATCTAAGTGCAGAGCAAATGGCGGAATTGTTTGATAATTCTGCTTTTGGTCTTTTTGCGGCCAGTACTGTATGCTTAGAAGGTCAGAGCAGGGGATTACCTATGATTGTAGGTTACTATGTAGATAATCAGGAGAAATACTATTATAGAATTAAAGAAACGGGGCACTATGCAACGTTAGATTATCTTCAGAACACCACAGAAGAAAAACTCCTTAGAGCAATAGAGAGCTTGCCTCACATTGAGCGTTTGAAGATGAATGCGGAGGTTATTCCCACGCGATATGTGAATCTTTTTAAATCATTATAAAGACAATTTAATATGATAGAAATTGATAAACATAAGATTTATCAGAGTCACGACTACCAGTTTAAGAATTTCATCATGATGAATGATGATGAAAAGCGGATGGTATTGAAGTGGCGTAATGATGACAATGTGCGCAAGTGGATGTACAGCGCAAAACAGGCAACAGAGGAGGAACACTTTAACTACATTAAAACTCTAGAAGACAAAAACGATAGGTGGTATTGGATAATATATAAGAAGGATATACCAGTAGGCGTTTTGGTACTGGCTCTTCAAGATCGTGAAAATGAAATGTATGAACATGGAATATATATGAACCCCAAACTTTTGGGAGAAGGTTTTGGGTTGTTTAAGGAGATAACATATATGTTGTTTTATGTTCTTGGCATAAAAAAATTGTGTGGTTCAGTACAATCTAATAATAAAGATGCTTACTATCTCGATTTGTTCCTGGGGGTTAAGTTTGATGGAAAAAAAATAATACCTCAAGATGGAATAGATGTGGAATACCATTTATGTCCTGTCTACACAAAGGAAGATTTTGAACCCCATAAGGATGCTACTTTGGGTGAATATGTTAGGTTCGTTAAGAAAATCAAAAAAGATAATAAAGAATGAGAGCGTTTTTATTTCCTGGCCAAGGTTGCCAGAAAGAGCACATGGGGAAAGAACTCTATGAGAACTTTCCTAAGGCTAAAGCCATTTTTGAGCTGGCTAATGATATTTTAGGTGAGCGTTTCTCTGACACGTTGTTTAGTGCATCAGAGGAATTATTAATGGATACCCGCTATACACAGCCGGCAATTTTTATATATGAAGTTGCAGCAGCGATGTCTCAAGACGATGTGAAACCAGACTGTGTAGCAGGTCATTCACTAGGTGAATATGCCGCTTTAGTCGTATCTGGCGCTTTGTCTTTTGAAGAGACACTACCCTTTATCAAGAAACGTGGTCAGGTGTTCTACGAGGCATTTGAGAAACATCCCAGCGCTATGGGTGCAGTAATTGGAATTCCCGATGAACAAGTAAAAGATGTGCTTAAAAAAGTGGGCGATGAGGATGGAGAAAAACTTTATATTGCAAATTATAATGGTCCTGGTCAGTTGGTAGTTACAGGAGCAAGGACAAGCATAAAAAAAGCCTGCAAAATATTGAAGGAAATGGGGGCCAAACGTGCGCTGGTTCTACCAATGAAGGGCGTAGGTCATTCACCTAACTCTGCTGAAGAGGGCGCAATACTAGGAGAGGAATTAAAAAAACTGAATTTTAGGACACCTCAAATCCCAATATATCAGGATGCTGATGGTCTGCCTCATACAGACCCAAAAGAGATTTTGGAGAATCAGATAAAGTTGATGACCTATCCTGTTTTATGGACTGATATTACGTTTAATATGGTGAAGGCAGGAGTGACGGAGTTTTATGAGTGCGGTACAGACGATACGCTACAAAAGATAGTAAAGCGTATGACCCCAGAGTCTTTAGTGACGAGCATCCTACATTGTCCCACATACGATGGTAAAGTATATGATTTTTCAATTGTAAAGGAATAAATAAATCAATAACATTTAAATTTTTAGATTATGACATTAGATGAATTTGTAAAGGCATTTGCCGCTGAATTAGAAGAGACACCTGAAGATATGATTTCTTCAGCTACAGAGTACAAGACCCTTGATGAATGGGGATCACTGTGCGCATTGTCAATTATTGCTATGGTTGATGAAAATTTCAACAAGAGCATTACTGGTGCCGACTTGCGTTCCGTCAATACAGTTGAAGAATTGTATAACTTAGTCTTAACTAAATAATGATCAATCCTTATTCATTAGAAGGAAAGACAATTCTAGTAACAGGTGCATCTTCAGGCATAGGCCGCAGTACAGCAATTGAGTGTTCAAAAATGGGTGCTCGACTGATAGTGACAGGTCGTAACAAAGAAAGGCTTGAAGAGACATTCAATCAATTACAGGGTAACGGTCATATCAGCATTGTCGCTGATATGACTAGTTACGATGATATTGTGCGTCTAGTTGACGAAGTGCCTGCTTTGGATGGATTGTCGAATAATGCTGGAATAACCAAAGTGGTTATGGTCAAGCATTTGCAAGCTCAGGATTTGAACAATATTCTGAACACAAATACAATATCACCAATCCTTCTCACCCAATTACTTGCAAAAAAGAACAGATTTAAAAAAGGAGCTTCGATAGTTTTTACATCCTCACTATCTGGCAATTATTGCGTGCATTATGGAGAGTCAATGTATGCGGCTTCTAAAGGTGCTATTTCTGGTTTTGCCAAGGGAGCAGCACTCGATTTGTCTCGTAGTCGAATTAGGGTAAATAGTGTTTGTCCTGGTATAGTTAGAACTAATATTTTTAATGGCGTTTTAACAGAAGAAGAGCTTGAGGCAAAGCAACAATATTTCCCACTGAAACGATTTGGAGAACCTTCAGATGTTGCATATGCTATCATCTACTTTCTTTCTGACGCTTCTTGTTGGGTTACAGGAGCGGAGTTGAAGATTGATGGAGGTTACACTTTAATTTAAAAGCGAAGATATGTTATGTACATTAAATAATGTGACAATAAAAGCAATTGCCACCTATGTTCCTAAGGACATACTTGAGATGGATTCATTGAACGAATTGTTTGGTGAAGACAAAGTGAAAGTGATAAAAAATGCTACGGGAGTTGAACGCATTCATGTGGCAGCCGAAAATGAGACCGCAAGTGATGAATGTTATGAGGCTGCTCAACTCCTTTTCGAAAAAGAGGGCATTGATAGAGCATCTATAGAGGGGCTGGTTTTTGTGTCCCAAACTTTTGATCATATTGCACCTGCAACATCTATCATTCTTCAGGGTAGGTTGGGACTTTCACAAGATACGGTTTGCTTTGATACCTCTTTTGGTTGCTCTGGTTATATCAATGGCGTGTTTCAAGCCGCAACTATGATTAGTTCTGGCGCTTGTAATAACGTCCTGTTACTCGCTGGCGATACAACAACTAAGATGGTGAATAAACGTGATCGAACACATAGAATGGTTTTCGGAGATTGCGGTTCGGCAACTTTCTTAACCAGATGCGAAGGTAAGCAGATAAGTTTTCATATTTGTTCTAACGGAGACGAATATAAAACCGTGATTGTACCAGCAGGAGGATTTAGAATGCCATCAACTGAGGAAACTCGCAAAGAATTTGCCGACGATGCAGGTAATGTTCGTACTCTTGAAAATCTGAATATGGATGGTGATAAAGTGTTCAATTTTATAGTTCATTGTGGACAAGATAGTATAAAAACCATGCTTGAATATAAGAAATGGGACAAAGATGAGGTCGATTTTTATGCATTGCATCAAGCAACAAAGTTCACTCTTAGCTATATGAGGAAGCGTCTTAAGATAAACCCAGATAAAGCACCTATTAATATTATGAATTATGGTAATACTGGCCCAACTACAGTTCCATTAGTACTTTCTGACTTATGCTATCAAGGTAGTGGTGTTGATACATCAAAATTTAAGAAGGTTATAATGAGTGCTTATGGCGTTGGCCTTTCATGGGGTACTATTGCTTGTGATTTATCAGAAACAAAGATCTATAAACCAATAAATGTTTAAAAATATGGAAGAATTTATTAAGAATTTTTACGATGTATTCGATGAGACGGATATTGAAGATCTGAAACCTGAAACAAGGTTCAGAGATCTTGAAGAATGGTCATCACTCCACGCTTTGGCAACAATGAATATGATAGAACAGTTTTATGGCAAAAAGGTTCCAGCAGAACAGATGAAGGCTATGAATACTATTCAGGAATTGTATAATTTTGCACATTCATAAACATGATTATTGCAAATCCTTTTTCTCTTGAGGGTAAGACCATATTCGTAACAGGGGCCTCGTCCGGTATAGGACGAGGCGTGGCTGTTGCGTGCTCGCAAATGGGGGCAACTGTACTTATCGTTGGAAGAAACAGTCAACGGCTTAACGAAACATTTGAATTGTTGCAAGGTGAAAACCATCGACAATTCATATGTGACCTAACTAATTTCGAAGAGGTGAAGGAAATGGTCTCCATACTGCCTCCTTTAGATGGTATTGCGCATTGTGCAGGCGTCGGACAGCGTATACCAGCCAAACAATTGTTGGCGCATGATGTAGACACAGTAATGGAAATAAACTTTAAGGCTCCTATATTACTGCAAAGTAGTCTGTTGCAACAAAGAAAAGTGAAGAAGGCGGCGTCAATTGTGTTTATTGCATCCATTGCATCATGGTCGCCAAGTTTTGGCAATTCAGTGTATAGTGCCTCTAAAGGAGCGCTTATTTCCTATGCTAATTGTTTGTCGCTTGAATTGGCTCCACGCCAAATAAGAGTCAATTGTATAAGTCCGGCAATGGTATGGACAGATTTCGTGACTGAGAGTGGAGTCAGTGAAGAACAGTTGAAAGAGGATGAAAGTAAATACCCATTAAAACGATATGGCAGACCTGATGACATCGCAAATCTAGCAGTGTATATGCTTTCAGATGCATCTACTTGGATGACAGGTTCTGATGTTAAGATATCGGGTGGGGGTAAATTGAGCTGATTATCAATATAGTTATAATAGAAATGGCATATATAAAAGCAATTGCATACTACCTTCCTGATAGGGTTGTAACAAACGAAGAATTAATTAAAGAGTTTCCGGAATGGACAGTTGAAAAGATTGCTGGGAAGGTGGGCGTATCTGAACGTCATTTATCAGCGGAGAACGAAACAGCTGGAGACATGGCTATTAAAGCAGCAGAGAAATTATTTGTAGATAACAATATCTCTCGCGAATCTATAGATTTTGTTTTGTTTTGTACGCAAAGTCCAGATTATTTCTTACCAAGTACTGCTTGCATAATTCAAGACAAGTTGAGGATACCAACATCTTGCGGAGCGTTTGATTTCAATTTAGGCTGTTCTGGTTATGAATATGGGTTAGCTGTTGCAAAAGGTCTTGTGGCTGGAGGTATAGCTAAAAATATTCTTTTGCTTACGGCTGAAACTTACAATAAGTATCTCCATCCACGCGACAAAGGAAACAAAACCATCTTTGGCGACGGTGCTTCTGCTACTCTTGTCTCAACAGAAGGATTTGCAGAGATAGGTGAATTCGTCTTGGGAACGAATGGCGGTGGTGCAGAAGGTCTTATCGTAAAGACAGGTGCCTCGCGCGATAAAGAGAAAAAAAATGACGTTACTTTTGATGAGAATGGAAATCCTCATTCAAGCGACAATCTTTACATGGATGGCAAGGCAATATTTGACTTTACCGTTCAGGCTGTACCTTCTATGATTAGTGATGTGATATCCAAAAATGGGCTAAACAAAGACGATGTTGACTTGTTTGTTTTCCATCAAGCAAATAAATATATGATTAATTTCCTTCGTAAACTGATAATGATTGATAAGGAAAAGTTTTATGTTTATCTTGAAAAGGTCGGAAATACAGTGTCTTCCACCATACCAATAGCCTTGTGCGAAGCTCAAAAAGAAGGCCGCCTCCATGGCAATGTATTACTTGCTGGATTTGGCGTGGGTTTCTCTTGGGGAGGCTGTATTATTAAGGTAAAGTGATATTAGTTGGGCTATTCATTAAAAGCAATGAAAGCTTATAAATAAAATGGTCGTCTTTTGGCTTTCAGATAAAGTTTGTAGCATAACTTGCCAGAATGAATATGTTGTTAATGGTATTATTCAATAGTAATTTTTAGTATAAGAGTGCTCCGAGTAAAGGAAATTGTAAATAGTATATTTACCTCTAAGACTTATATCCTTTACCGAGAAGGTGTGGATAGGGCATGGTTGGTTGATATTGGAGATATAGAGCCTGTTATGGCATTCTGTGTGGAGCAGGGTTTGACTATAGAGGGCGTTTTTCTAACCCATACTCATTTTGACCATATTTATGGTATATTGTCCTTGTTAGAACAGTTCCCAGATTGTAAAGTGTATACAAACGAATATGGGAAGCAGGCTTTGGCTTCAGCCAAATTAAACATGTCTAGGTATCATGAAATGCCAATCGTTTACGAAGGTGGAAATGTTGTATTAGTACATGAAGGGGAAGAGTTCTGTTTGATAGACAATGAACCAGTACTGATAATACATGAAACGCCGGGGCATAATCCAAGCTGCCTAACTATGATTCTTGGAAATATGATTTTTACGGGTGATTCATATATCCCCACAATAAGGGTGAATACCCTGTTGCCCCATGCTGATAAAGAATTAGCAAAGTTATCATTGGAGCGAATTTTGAAACTAGCCGAAGGGAAAACAATTTTCTCTGGTCATAAAATTGATAATAATTCATAAAAATAATAGATGAGTAAGACATTAATTGTAGCCGAAATGTCGGCTAATCACAATCAGCATAAGGATATTGCAATTCAGACTATTCGTGAGGCAAAAAAAACTGGGGCTGATGCAATAAAAATCCAGACATACACTGCCGATACACTTACCCTAAACTGTGATTCGACAGATTTCCAATGCGGACCTGGCCTATGGGAAGGAATGACCGCTTATCAGCTATATCAGCAGGCATACACTCCGTGGGAATGGCATGAGGAGATTTTTCATGTGGCAAAAGAAGAGGGGTTAATCTGTTTCTCTACTCCATTTGATAAGACTGCAGTTGATTTTCTTGAAGATTTGGGTAATCCTATCTATAAGATTGCATCTCCGGAGATTGTTGACATACCGCTTATTAAGTATATTGCCAGCAAACACAAACCAATTATAATCTCCACAGGTATGGCGATGGAAGAGGACATAAACCTTGCCCTCAAAACCATACGTGAAGAAGGTGTGGAGGATATTACCGTGTTGAAATGTACCTCTGCATATCCTACTCCAATGGAGGCCGTGAATCTCCGTACTATGATTGATATGAAAAATCGTTTTGGCGTGAAAGTTGGACTTTCAGATCATACGATGGGTGCTGATGTTCCTATAGCAGCAGTAGCCCTTGGCGCTGAAATGGTTGAAAAGCACTTTATTATAGACCGTTCTATTGGTGGGCCAGACAGCGCGTTCAGTATGCAGGCCCCTGAGTTCCGAGCAATGGTTGACAGCATACGTAATGTGGAGAAAGCTCTTGGCAGTGTGGTATATCCAACAGATGTTACAAAGATTCCTGGCCGTGCCGGATGCCGTTCTCTTTATGTGGCTGAGAATATGAAGGAAGGTGATATTATTAACGAAAAGAATGTTCGTTCAGTCCGTCCAGGTTATGGGCTACATCCAAAGTATCTGCCCGCTGTTTTAGGTAAGAAAGTTAATCGGGATTTGGAAATGGGTACGCGTTTCTCTTTGGACTATATAGATTAATAGAGGTATGAAGAAAATATTGATACTTGGAGCAGGCGAGATGCAGATACCTGTTATCCAGAAGGTAAATGAAATGGGGCATGAGTCTATTGCTTTAGACTATGATGAAAAGGCAGTAGGATTCGCATACGCACAGAAAAAGTATGTGGTAAGTTCCACAGACACGGAAAAAGTATTGGAGGTCGCAAAAAAGGAGAAGGTAGATGCCATTCTTACCACATCAGATTACCCGGTTAATGTTGTGGCCAAAGTATGCAAGATATTAAACCTCCCAGCCATGTCGCCAGAGGTTGCAAATATCTGTACTAATAAGTATTTGCAGCGCAAGCTCTTTAGTGACAACTGTATCAATGCCCCCAAGTTCTATTTGATTTCAGATGATAAGAGTATAGAAAATTATAAAGACTTCCCATATATAGTAAAACCTGTAGATTCTTCAGCCAGCCGTGGAGTGAAGAAAGTGGAAAATACAGAAGAAATGCGAGAGGCTATCAAAGATGCAATAGAGTATTCGCGTAGTGGGCAGGTGCTCATTGAGCAGTTTATTGGAGGTAAGGAGTTCAGTGTAGAAACACTAACGCAGAATGATAAAACCACTATCGTCAATATAACTGAGAAACTGGTTATTGGTGAAGACAATGGCTATTTCGTAGAGGATACCCACATAGAGCCCGCAAGAATCAGTAAAGAAGATTGGGCATTGATTGAGGATCAGGTTAGAAAGGCTTTGACTTGTATTAAAGCTAATAACTGTCCCTCACATACTGAAGTAAAACTATGGAACGGAAAAGCTTATATTATAGAAATGGCCTGCCGTTTAGGAGGTGATTACATTACATCAGATCTGGTACCTCTTTCTACTGGTATTGATATGCTGGCAAACCTTGTAAACTTGGCTTTGGGCAAGCCTATTGATGTAGAGAGGAAGATGTCTAAGATATCTATGGTTCAATTCCTCAATCACGAGAATTACGAGCACTGCCAGAAGTTTATAGAGGGAAACAAAGACCGTATTTCCCGCTATGAGGTTAAGCCTAAACATGAGCATCCAATTAGGAGTTCCCTTGACCGCATGGGGTATATTATCATGCAGTTAGATAATCTGTATGAGTGTGATGAGGTGATGGGGAAAATTAAACATTGATGGCTTTGCGCAATGAAACGATTATTACCAATTTTCTTACTTTCATTAGTATGCTTTATTCCGCTTTTGCTAGGGATGGCTTCACCATTGAAGATGACCGGTTCAAAAGCGAGTACTCCCGTAATTAAGATAGAGAAAAAAACTAATCTTAAAATACACGAAGGGTATGTGAGCCAAAAAGAAGAATCGGTATTAGTAAAGCGTGGCAGAAAGACTATTGCGAAGGTTCATTTATCAGAGCCGGTGATGGTTGCAATGGCGGAACAGGAGGAGAGTTGGGGGTATTTCCAGTTTCCAAGTATAGGTAGAGCTGATGATGGAACATTGGTGGTTGAATGGCAAATGAGACCAGATTCACATAAATCATATGGGACAAGCGGAATGCATAGTTATACCCCTAGGATATCAATTGATAATGGTGAAAAATGGACAGATCAAGATAAAAGATATATAACCAGGAATATTGGATACAATGTCTATTTGAAGGATGGTTCATACTTAGAAGTTAACACCCCTGCTTCTCAAGACATTAAATCATTTTCTAATTTTCCTCAACCAATTGGTATAGTTGGTAATACAAGTTTTTACTTAATGGATAGCCTCCCAGATATACTTCAAGGTGTGTTTTTATATTATAGAACAGCAGATAATAAATCGGAGAATATACATGCGATTTTAAATGACCCAGGTTCTTTACGGTATGCCATTGATGATTTAATGCCTGTTACTTGGTGGGGTAATATTAAACAACTTGACAATAACTTATTGGTAGCTGGAGTATATCCAACTTTCTATATTGATAAAGAAGGGGATGTGACGAATGGTGGGGTGTCATTTTATTCCTCAAAAGATAAAGGTCATTCTTGGGATTTAATTGGAAAGATAATGTATCCAAAAGCGAGATTTCCAATTAATGGTGGTGACAACAGTTTTAGTGAGCCCTCTTTTGAGGTCTTACCAAATGGTACGTTCACGTGTGTTATGCGAACTGGGTCAACCACTCCAATGTACCAGTCATTTTCTGAGGATGAAGGAAAGACTTGGAGCAAGCCCAAAGCTATTGCACCTAATGGCGTAAAACCGAAACTGATGATGTTAAATAATGGTGTCTTAGTATTAGCATCAGGCAGACCCGGTATACAAATCCGTTTTAATTTAGATGGAAAAGGAAAACAATGGACAGAACCATTAGATATGATACCATTTATGAAAGAAGATGGCAGCTATATACGCGATGTGTCCTGTGGATATACATCTTTAATAGAGGCTGATGACAATTCTTTTTTCATAGTATATTCTGACTTTACAACAAAGAATGATGCCGGAGAAACCAGAAAGTCAATTTGGTGTAGAAGGGTTTACGTCAAAAGAAACAATAATTGAATTAAATAATGGGTAAAGATTTATATAGTAATCTGTGTTTAATAGTATATATACTTTCATGGGGTATACTGTTATGGTCTCAACGAAAACGTACGAAATATTTTGGACCTTGTACATTTATTATATTGCTCTATTTTTTATGGTCTTTAATGTCATGTGTACTATATAATAGCAATTGGTTTCCAGAGAAATATTTTTTCGATCTTTCTCTTTTTCCTTTTGTCTACTTATTTGTGATGGTCTTAATTGCTCTATGGCCATGTGTATTATACGAACGTTCTAATATTGAATATATTCAACAACCCAGTAATAGACTTATAACTATTTTTTTTGCAGTATACATAATAGCTACAATAGTATCTATCCCCGAAATAATCCAAAGCATACAGGATAATCTTATACTTCTTTTAACAGATGAAGATGCTGGCGTTGAAATATATAAAGAAAAAACTCAGGGTGGTAATGGAGCATTGTCAAGTATAATAGGACCTTTTAGTGCACTCCATAACTTGTTTAAAGATACTGCAGTCTTTCTTTTTTTCTATTATTTGACACAAAAAGAAAAGAAAAAGATTGTTATTGTTCTAATGCTTTTAATATTCATTATAAGTATGGTTAGTTCTGTTGCAGCAGGTGGCCGTACAAAATTTGTTCTTTTGTTTCTTTCAATGGCTGTTTCTTTTTTCACTTTTTATAAATATTGGGATAAAAAGACATATAATCGTATAAAAAAAACTGTTGTATTCTTTATAATAATCGTAAGTATTCCTTTTGTGGCCCTGACCTTTAGCAGATTCGCTTATAGATATGACAATGGTGGTATGATAGGTGGTATTGCTGATTACACAGGGCAAGCACCAATTGTTTTTAATCAATATGCTTTAGATGCTGGAGGTACTAGAAATGGAGATAGAACGGCTACATTTTTTAAAAAAATTCTAGGTTATAATCCACCTAAAGATTTTTGGGAAGGAAGATTAAAATATTCTTCTATGAGATTAAGTGATCATGACTTGTCAACTTTTGTAGGGGACTTTGTGTTGGATTTTGGTCCCGAAGTGGCTTTTCTTTTATTTTTTTCTTTTTCCACCCTTTTTATGATATTAACACGAACTAGAACACGAGCGATATCTTTCCCAAAATTATATTTATTGTATTTCGCCATGTGTGTGTGTGCTCAAGGCAGTCAATATCTGTTTTCATATTCCTATAAAGATAATATGGTTGTGTGTGCATTCATTTTTATGTATTTTGTATTCCTATTCGATTTCAATATACAAAAACAAAATAAGAATACCCTATATCTTCATATAAATTTAAAGTAAAGAAAATGGGAAGTCTCAAAAAAAATGTTGTTTGGAGTTCCATTTTAACCACAGCGAACTACATATTTCCTTTAATTACATTTCCTTACATATCAAGAGTGCTTGGAGTTGAGAAGGTCGGAATATGCAATTTTGTTGATGGTGTTATTAATTACTATTGCATTTTCGCCATGATGGGGATTTCATATATTGCCATCAGAGAGGTTGCAAGGACTAAAAATGATAGAAATAAGTTATCAGAGACATTTGCGTCATTATTGACACTCAATCTGATTTCTACTACAATAGTTGCATCTATACTTGTTGCTTCTATTTTTATTGTTCCAAAATTTCAGGAGAATGCCAATTTAATGTTTATTGGTGTTTCCAAACTAATTTTTAATACATTCCTTATAGAATGGCTGTATACAGGACTTGAAAAATTTGACTACATCACAAAAAGGTCAATAGTAGTAAGGTGTTTCTATGTAGTATGTGTCTTTCTTTTTGTAAAAGATACAGAGGATTATAATATTTATTATTTGTTACTTACTTTGACTATTGTAATTAACGCTATTATTAATAGTTTACATGCAAGACAATATATTACATTTTCACAAATGAAAATAAATATAAAACCTTTTATAAAGCCTTTTTTTATATTGGGTATTTATGCTTTCCTGACATCACTTTATAAAACCTTCAATACTGTTTACTTAGGTTTTATGGGTGGAGATGTAGAAGTGGGGTTCTACTCAACTGCCACAAAATTGCATTCTATTATAATAGCTCTTTTTACGGCTTTTACAAGTGTAATGATGCCACGTATGGCTGCTTTAGTGTCAGAGGGTGATGATGAAGCCTTTAATGAACTTTATGAAAAGTCGATAAAGATACTATTTGCCTTTTCAATTCCTCTAATATGTTTCAGTATTATTTTTGCTGACCAGATTGTTTTATGGGTATCTGGAGCGGGTTACGAAGGTGCTGTGCCATGTATGCAAATTGTTATGCCATTAGTATTTATAATTGGTTATGAGCAAATTCTAGTTTTTCAAATATTGATGCCATTAAGGAAAGATAAGTGCATTTTTATTAACTCTATTATAGGAGCTGTAGCAGGTTTAACATTAAATTTGCTTTTAGTTCCAATACTAAAAAGTAGAGGATCTTCTATCGTGTGGTTGTTTAGTGAGTTGAGTGTTCTTATTTTAGCTCAATTTTTTGTTAAGAAATATACTAACGTAAGTTTCCCCTTCAAGATGATAGGTCGCTATATACTTATTTCAACCCCCATTATTGCAGGTCTTTTGTTACTTCACTATTTTAATCCGATAGGAGATTATACTTTGCTTTTAGGTGTGTTAATTACTTTTTTCTATTTTGCATTTATAGAGTTAAGTGTTATGAAGAATGAAGTCATCCTTTCGTCTATTAAGCTGATTAGTAGTAAAATAAATATAAAATCAAAACATTAGTTATATGGAAGTGAGAATAATTGCCCTCTATTTACCCCAATTTCACCCAATACCTGAGAATGATAAGTATTGGGGAAAGGGATTTACAGAATGGACAAATGTAGTTCAGGCTAAGCCCCTTTTCAGAGGACATGAACAGCCAAGGATTCCTGCAGATTTAGGTTTCTACGATTTGCGTTATCCTGAAATCAAAGAACTGCAGGCTGAAATGGCCAAAGATGCAGGCATTGAAGGATTCTGTTATTGGCAGTATTGGTTGGGTAATGGTAAAATGTTATTGAACACACCATTCGAACAAGTGCTTCAATCAGGGAAACCTGACTACCCGTTCTGCTTAGGATGGGCAAATCACACATGGTCTACTGGTACTTGGGTTAAAGGTGGGCATAAGTTAGATAAACAAATAATTGCTGAGCAACTTTATCCGGGACGTGAGGACTATATTGCTCATTTTCTTTATTGTTTGCCTGCTTTTAAAGATCCTCGTTATATAACCGTGGATGGAAAGCCTTTTTATCTGATTTTTAACCCATACGATAATCCGGTTGCTATCAAAGAATTTATGGAAGTTTGGCAAGAACAAGCCATCCACTACGGTCTTAAAGGTGTTCATTTTGTGGCTACGAGCGGATCTGAAGGATCAATAGAGGAAATTAAAGAAATGGGCTTTCAGGCTGTGAATTATAGAGAAATAGAAAGAGTGGAAAAATTAAAATTTGGCGGTGATTATAAATATTACATTAGAAAGAAAATAGCGAACAGGCTTCATCTACCCGCCCGTAAGATTCATTATAAAGATGTTGTAAATAACTGGTTTTCAGGAGAGGAGAAGAACGAGTTCTGTTATCCTACTATTATACCGAACTACGACAGGTCGCCTCGTGCCGGAACAGCCGGAACCATTATCTATGGTTCTACACCAGCATTATTTGAAGAGCATGTTAGAAAAGCTGTAGATCTGATAAAAGACAAGCCTAGGGAGCATCGTATAATAATATTAAAATCATGGAATGAGTGGGGCGAAACTAATTATATGGAGCCCGATACTAAATATGGACATGCGTATCTTGAAGCATTAAAGAGAGTTATTAAGGATTAACTTATAGAAGAAGATGAAACAAATTGACGATATATTTCCTGCATACATAAATGGGGCAATAGGACCTTGTGGTACCTTAAAGAGATTTTTGCGAGAGAAAGACTATATGACGTCACGCGGTTATATATTTAATCTTTTTACTCGAGATTTTTTGTTGGGACACAGTTTAGAAAAGCCTGTTGACTTTTCTAAAGGATTATCCTTTAGGTCTAAACTAAAGAAAATCTTTAAGAAGAGCCGACTTTTGACAATTGGATTTCATATCCGCGAGAGTCGCGAAGCAAAAAAGCTAGTGATAAAATACCTTTCTCTAAATAGAAATCCCGATGTGGTAGTTTTTCATGAGGCAGCATGCGCATACCATTATCTAAAACTTAGAAAGAATGACAATGCAAAGGTAATATTATTTCACCATAGTGATGGGCTTCGCACAAAAATGCTCCTTGATTCTTATCCAAAGTTCAAGGGAACATTGTATCTAAAAAGAATTGTTAAACAATCTATCTGGATTGCAAAAACAGTAGACAGAAATATATTCATCGCGAATATAGGTAAAATAAACTTTATGGCTGAAAATCCATATATTGATCCGAAAACGCTTATAGCCTTCCATAATGGTATAGATGATTTACCTGTATTACAATGTGCTAGCCCTACACAGTATAAATATAATCTCTGTGTGACAGGGACTGTATGTAGAAGAAAAGGACAATACCTTATTATTGAAGCTCTAAATCTTGTCTCCGAAGAAACAAAAAAGAAAATACATGTGTCGATTATTGGAGAGGGCAATGATCTGGAAGAGTTGAAGGAAAAAACAAAGAGCTATGGTCTAGAGGATAATGTATCTTTTTTAGGTTATATGTTGAATTCTGAAATTCATAAATATTTATGTGGTTGTAATATTTATATTCTTATGAGCAGTAACGAAGGTTTGCCAATTTCAATTTTGGAGGCAATGCGTGCAGGGCTAGGTGTAATTAGTACACCTGTATCGGGAATTCCAGAACAGGTAAATGAAAGTAATGGTATTCTTGTGAACCTTAATGCAAAAGAACTTGCAACTGTTTTTGAGAACATTGAGAATTATGATTGGAAGTTATTGGGTATGAATTCAAGAAAGAGATTTGAAAATGAATACACATTTCCAAAGATGCTTTCTTCTTTCTGTGATGCCCTTGATGGATTGTTTAATGATTAAAATTAAGTGATATGAATTTTGTTTATAAATCAAAAATACTTAGCTGGTGCTATTGTAAGGCTACCCAGTTGCGCTATCCCAGTTTTAAGAAAGAGGTTGAGCGCCGCTCGGAACTTAATATTTTTAATTATAAAGAAATAGCACAACCATTGCCCAAATGTTATTATGAAATATGCACTGATAATAATTTTTTCGGAATAGGTTATGGTATACGTAAATATATAGGCTATAGTAAAAGTTTTATCAATGCATTAGTAGAACATGGGTATTTCTTTGGTACATATGTCCAAGATGTAGAGAAGGCGACCTTTTCAAATAAAATACTCACTTTTGGAGATGTTAGAAAAAAACATATAACGGATGTTATAAATAACAAAGAGGTAATACCAATAGGGCCATATATCCACTATGCCCCAGATTATTATGATGAATCAAGGCTTAAAGAGGAGAAGAAAAAATTAGGAAAGACACTTCTTGTATTTTTTAGCCATTCGGGCACTGGAGAAAAAGTCAGTTTTGATTTAGAGGCACTTATACAAAAAATAAATAGTATTAGGGGAGAGTTTAATAGTGTAATTGTTTCTCTATTTTGGAGTGATATTAATCCCGATATTGAGAAGCGGTTGCATGATGAGGGTTATCTAATATTCTCTTCTGGACACAGATATGATTATTTCTTTTTGTCAAGGCAAAAAACAGTAATCAAGCTTGCTGATTATACCATGTCTAATTCTGTTGGTACTCATCTTGCTTATTGCTCTTATTTAAATAAGCCTCATTGGTTGGTGAAACAGAAAATATCCGTTAAAGCCGTTGATCAAAAAGGGGTGGCAAATGTGGCAATATCAGATAAGATTGATAGTGATCCGATTTTCCATAAAGAGCAAGATGAAATATATGAGGCATTTGCTGAATATACACCTGAGCTAACAAATGAACAAAGACGCGTATGTGATAAATATTTTGGTTTTAGTTACGTGCGTTCTGAAGAAGAAATGAAGAGAATAATAGAAGGCGCATGAGCATAGAACAGAAAATTAATTATCAGCTTAACAAGTATCCGCAAATAAAAAAATGTATCAAACGCGGATACCAGTTAGTAATGTATGCATTATCTCCTAAGGTTAAGTCTGAAGGTGATATTGTCAGGTACTCTCCTAATGATGGGATGGAATGTTTTTTTGGTTACTATGATAAATCGCCATGGGATGAAACCGGACGTTATATGATTTGCATGAGAGCTAATAACACTTGGAGTGATCCAGATCCGATAGATAAGGCAGATATCATGCTGATAGATACCCAAGATGGTAATAGTTTTCGTATTATAGCAACCACTCATTCATGGAATGTACAGCAAGGATGTATGGCACAGTGGTTAGGACCTTCATTTGACAACAAGATCCTCTATAATGACATAAGAGATGGAAAGTACTGCTCGATAGTGTTAGATGTTATTTCGAGAAAAGAGCGTATACTACCCTCGCCTGTATATACTGTTTCAGAAGACGGAAAGATCGCATTGTCACTAGACTTTTCTCGGTTACACAATTTGCGGCCAGGATATGGGTATGCTGCATTACCTGAAAAAACTAAAGATGTGACATTACCAGATGAAACATGCATATGGAAGATGGATATAGAAACAGGAAAAGTTACAGAGCTATTTAAATACACGGACTTTTCAAACTTCCAACCAAGGCCTGAGATGCAAGAAGAGGGTAGTGTGCATAAGGTTAATCACTTAATGCTGTCACCTAACGGTAAGCGTTTTATGGTGCTGTACCGCTGGTTCAATGGTTCAAGGAAGTACACACGTCTGATTACTTGCAATGTGGATGGAACAGACATGTATCTTTTGAGCGATGACGATATGGTGAGCCACTGCTATTGGAAGGATGATGATCACATTATCGCTTTTGAGAATAAGCATGGCGAAGGAACAGGTTATTATTTAATGAAAGATAAAACGCAAGAATATACGCATTTGTGGCCTGAACTGAATGGTGACGGTCATCCAAGCTATTGTCCAACAGATAATACGCTGGTTGTGTTTGATACATATCCGGATAGAGCAAGACTACAGGAAGTGAAGGTTGCAAGGGATACTGATATTGAGGGTAAAGATATTAAAGTACTGGCAAAAGTATTTGCTCCTTTCAAATATGATAATGATACACGTTGCGACCTGCATCCGAGATGGAGCAGGGATGGTAAGAAAGTTTGTTTTGATGCATGCTTTGAGGGACATCGTGGTTTATATGTAGTTGACGTTCAACTTTGACGTTAACCTTAACGATAACATTGACGCTGATGTTATGAAAAAAATAGGAGTACTGCTCCCTGTTTATAAGAATGACAGGGAGGACTTTTTACATAAAGCTGTTGAGAGCATAATCATGCAGACATACAGCGGCTATAGGCTATTTATTGGGGTGGACGGCCCTGTTAACGATAGTGTGAGAGACTATCTGAAGATGCTTGATGTCCAGCTGAGGATACGGGTGGTCTGGTTTGAGGAGAACCGCGGATTGGCTTGCGTCCTGAATGACTTAATAAAGGTTGCAAAAGAAGATGGGTGTGATTATTATGCTCGCATGGATGCAGATGATATCTCTGTTTCAAATAGGTTTGATCTGCAGCTGAAATATTTGGAAGACCATCCTGATGTAGATGTTGTAGGGGGGGCCATCAATGAGATAGATAGTAATGAAAAATCTCTAGGTAAAAAGGTGGTATATCCTTTGACGCATGAGGAGTGTAGGAAGTTCTTCCGATATCGTGATCCTTTGGCTCATCCTGCAGTTATGTTTAGACCTTCTTTTTTTGAGAAGGTGCCTTATGGTTATAGAGCCGAATATCGTAAGAACCAGGATACCATGTTATGGTATGATGGATTCTTGAATGGATGTGTGTTTGCGAATCTTCCAGATGTGGTTCTGAACTTTAGAGTCATTGATGATTTCTATAATAGACGCAACGGGTGGAAAAGAGCAAAGCAGATGCTGAGAGATAGATTAAAGATGAACAAGGCTTTAGACTATGATGTTTCAGCTAATCTTTTCGCCTTTGCTATGTTCTGTATGACTATTTCGCCTGCTTGTGTAAAGAAGATATTGTATGGGATAAGATAACCTTTACCTTAACGTTAACCTTAACAAGGATGACTGAAGCGTTCTTTGAACTAATACAGATTTCTGTTGGTACCAGATACGGATTTAGTAGGGTACCATCTGCCAAGGTGTGGGCTGCCATATTTGATACGGCCGAGAAACAGTCTTTGGTAGGGGTGTTACTTGTCGGTTTGGAAAAACTTCCTGCTGAACAGAGACCACCACAAAGACTTTTGTTAGAGTGGATTGGTATTCAGCAAATAGTGGTATCTACCAATAATAATCAAGATCGTCGGTCAAAGGAGCTTTATGAATGGTTCAAAGAGAAAGGTTTCGATAATTGTATCATAAAAGGACAAGGTGTCGCAAGGCTCTATCCAGAGCCAGAATTGAGGCAGGCGGGTGATATTGATATTTGGGTGAATGCAGATAGAGATGATATCGTTGGAAAAATGCTTACCGAAAGCATTGGCGTGTCCGTAATAGATTATGTGAATTGTCATGTAGCCTTTTTTGATGATGTTGAGGTGGAAGTTCATTTTCGCCCATCTTATTTCTTCAATCCTTTTGCCAATAAGAGGTTGCAAAAGTGGATACAGGGAAAAAAGTCGGTACAGATGACATCTTTTGATGATACTGTTGGCTTCTGCTATCCAACGATATCATTCAATCTGGTATTTTCTCTGATTCATATTTATAGGCATGTTTTTTCAGAAGGAATAGGCCTGAGGCAATTGATGGACTACTATTATATATTGAAACATAGTACTGAAGCTGAACGGAAAGAAGCATTTGACACATTGTGCTCATTGGGGTTGAAAAGGTTTGTTGCTACTGTGATGTATGTGATGCGAAGAGTGTTCAATATTGATACATCTTTGTTATTATGCCAGCCAAACCAGAAAGAGGGTGATTATCTGTTAGCAGAAATGCTTCGAGGTGGTAATTTCGGACAATACGATGACCGGAATAAACACCTGCCTTCTGAGAATCGCATGAAGCGAGGTGTAGAGAATGTAAAGCGTAATTTGCGCTTCTTGAAGCACTATCCCAGTGAAGTGATGTGGTCACCAGCCTTTAAATTCTGGCATTGGTGCTGGAGGAAGTGGAAAGGATATCTATAGAATGCCAAAGGATTTATACTGATACAATGAGAATACAACAATGATGAAAAGATTATTTGACATAATAGCGAGTGGGTTGGGCTTGATTATACTGAGCCCACTATTTCTAATACTTGCTATCTGGATTAAACTGGATAGCAAAGGGCCGGTGTTTTACCGTCAAGTACGTGTTGGCAGGTATAACAAGGACTTCCGCATTTTTAAGTTTCGCTCTATGAGAGTAGGGGCTGATAAGGGAAGTCTTGTGACCATTGGTGGTAGAGACCCTCGTGTAACCAAATCTGGTTATTGGATTCGTAAGTTCAAACTGGATGAGTTACCCCAGTTGATTAACGTATTCATTGGTGATATGAGTCTGGTTGGTCCGAGGCCAGAGGTGCGTCACTATGTGGATTACTGGACGCCAGAACAGATGCATGTGCTGGATGTTCGTCCTGGTATCACTGACCCTGCATCCATCAAGTTCAGAAATGAAAATGAGCTGATGGAAAAAGCAGATGATCCTGAGAAATACTATATCGAGGTCATCATGCAAGAGAAAATTAAGCTATACTTGGATTATGTGGAAAAGCATAGCTTCTGGTATGATTTAGGCTTGATTTTTAAGACCTTCTGGGTGATAGTGAAGGAACGTTGATATTAATATTGTTCTTACCTTATGAATATCGTTGATAGATTAAGGAAGTTTCTTGAAAACGAGGCTCGCTCGTGTTCAATGGACTTTGGCTGTGTTACATCTCAGTACATATATCGTATGTTGGGTGGAACGGTTGCACTTGAAGAGATTGAGGCAGGGTTAAAGGAGATTAAGAATGGTTGTAGATAAGAAGATACTGGATAAGCTGACGGCCAAGGCCAAGGAGAGTCCGAGATTGCGTTGTAATTTGGATATGCGTAATTCTGCTGATGACCAGTCACAACGGATGTTGAATGCTCTTGAGCCAGGAACGGTGATGCCTATACATAGGCATAAGGGTTCTTCTGAGACGTGTATCTGCATTCGTGGGCATTTTGAGGAGTATTTCTATGATGAGCAAGGCAACCTCACGGATACCATTGATATGGTACCAGGAGGAGTAATGCTGAATATAGAGAAAGGACAGTGGCATAGTTTGAAGTGCCTGGAAAGTGGAACGGTACTGTTTGAGGCGAAGGATGGAGCTTACCATCCATTATCACCAGACGAGATAATGGAAGTGAACAATGATAAGCAAATTTGAAAATAAAAATCATAGAGTCGTAGAATTATGAACATGAAACTTAGGAATATTCCTTTCTCTCCGCCGGATATGACGGAGGCAGAGGCTAAAGAGGTGCGTGAGGCTATTCTCTCGGGTTGGATCACTACGGGTCCTCGTACAAAGAAACTGGAAGCAGAGATTTCGGAGTACGTTCACACGGACAAGACGGTGTGTCTGAACTCGGCAACGGCAGCACTGGAGATGGTGCTGCACCTGCTGGATATTCAGCCTGATGATGAGGTGATAGTGCCGGCATATACGTATACGGCAACGGCATCTGTGACTCAGCATGTGGGCTGCAAGCTGGTGCTGGTGGATAGCCAGAAGGATAATGTGGAGATGGACTATAATAAGTTGGCTGCTGCCATCACGGAGAAGACAAAGGTGATTGCACCTGTAGACCTAGGTGGTATTGTGGCGGACTATGACCGTGTGTTTGAGATTGTGGAGGCAAAGAAGGGGCTGTTTAAGCCTAACAATGCTTTGCAGGCAAAGATAGGCAGGATTGTGGTATCTGCTGACTGTGCGCATTCGTTTGGCGCCAACCGCAAGGACAAGATGGCAGGTGAGATTGCAGACTTCTCGTCGTTCAGTTTCCATGCGGTGAAGAACTTCACAACCGCTGAAGGAGGAGCACTCACTTGGAATCTTCCGTTTGGGAACGAGGCTGTTCCTATGGATGCAGACTATATGCCCACGGTGCCTAAGAAAGAGGGGGAGACATGGAATGAAATGCTTTACCGTCTAAGCCAACTATTCTCTCTTCATGGGCAGAACAAGGATGCCTTGGCTAAGACAAAACTGGGTGCCTGGGAGTATGACATCATTGGTCCTTGGTACAAGTGCAATATGACGGACATCATGGCTGCATTGGGACTTGTCCAAATGGAACGCTATGATGGCTTGCTGAAACGTCGTCAGGAGATTGTGGCTAAGTATAATGAGGCATTGAAGGATCTGCCTGCGGCAGTTCTGAATCATAAGGATGCTGACCATTGTAGTTCACATCATTTGTACTTGGTACGCTTGCTTGGTAAGACTCGTGAGGATGCTAATAAAGTGATTGAACAGATGGCAGAACGTGGCATTGCCTGCAATGTGCACTACAAGCCACTGCCTATGATGACAGCATATAAGGCACTGGGATTTGACATCAAGGATTATCCTAATGCTTATCATCAGTTTGAGAATGAGGTGACATTGCCATTGCATACGAAGCTTACAGATGAGGATGTGGAGTATGTAATAACAAACTTTGTTGAAATAGTCAAAAGTCTCTGATTTGTGGTATGAATTACCTAAAAGCCATCTGGCAGTTCTGTTCGTACCTCTTTTGGCCTCAATGGGGAAAACACAAGTAATAAGATACAATGGAAAAGTACCAATATCATATTTTCAGCCCATATAGGGTATGTCCCTTGGGAGCACACGTTGATCACCAACATGGATTGGTGACAGGTTTTGCTATAGACAAAGGTGTTAACCTGTGGTTTGATGTCCGTGAAGATAGCCTTGTTAAATTATCTTCACGAACATTTGAGGGTGATGTGGAGTTCCATGTTAATACACCATCACAAGTCAAGGAAAAACACTGGGGCGACTATGCCCGTGGCGCAAAATATGCTCTTCGTAAGCGATTTGAGTTGAGTCATGGTATAGAGGGCGTCATTCAAGGCTCGCTGCCTGTAGGTGGTCTGTCTTCATCTGCAGCAGTGCTCATTGCCTATGTAATGGCATTTGCAAAGGCTAATGACATTAATCTCCAACCCTTTGAAGTTGTGAAAATTGCATCAGAGGCGGAACGAGAGTACATAGGACTGAATAATGGTCTGCTCGATCAGGCATGCATTGCCCTTGGTAAGAAAGATGGCTTGTTATTTCTTGATTGCGACAGTAACGATTGGCGTATCATCAAACGCAATGCTGACATGCCAGAGTTTGAGATTGGTATCTTCTTTTCGGGCCTGACTCGTTCGCTTGTGAACTCGGACTACAACCTCCGAGTGTATGAGTGCAAAACAGCTGCATGGAATATGTTAGCTTATACAGACCAGCCGTTGAAAACCTTCGACAAGACCTTCTTACGCGATATTCCTAAGGCTACGTTTGATAAGACGCGTATAGCGATGCCAGCGAGGTTTGCTCGTCGCGCAGAGCACTTCTATAGTGAGTACCGTCGTGTGCGTCAGGGCGTGACGGCTTGGGAAACGGGGAATCTGAAACTGTTCGGTAAGTTGAGTTTTGATTCCTGCGAGAGCAGTATTCATAACTATGAGTGTGGGAGTCCTGAGTTGATTGTCATCTATGAGATTATGCGGCAGTTGCCGGGTGTCTATGGAGGGCGGTTCTCTGGGGCAGGATTCAAAGGGGCTTGCATCGCCCTTGTGGATCCTGCCTATAAGGAGGAAATTCAGAAGGTGCTCACAGAGAAGTATCTGGAACAGTTCCCCGAATATGAAAAAACATTCCAAGTGTTCTGGGTGAAGCCGGATGATGGGGCAAGATTTGTTGAAGATTGACAGTTATGAAGAATATAGTTATTGCAGCAGGGTATGCAACGAGATTGGGAGAGTTGACGAAGAACTTTCCGAAGCCTTTGTTGAAGATTGGAGAGAATACTATCTTGGGAAGAATGCTGGATGATATCGACAGAATTCCTGAGATTGAAGAACATATTATCATTACGAACCACAGATTCGCACAAATATTCACGGATTGGGCTGCAGAGCAGCACTATGCTAAGCCCATTACCATTGTGGATGATGGGACCGAGACGAATGAGACAAGATTAGGCGCTGTGTGCGATTTGCTGTTTGCCATGGATAAGCTCCATATCGGTGATGACTTGTTGGTAGTGGCAGCAGATAACCTGCTGTTCTTCTCGTTCCAGGAGTTTGTGGATTTTGCTAAAGAGAAACAGACGAGTTGCATTATGTGTCACGAACAGCCTTCGATAGAGAAGCTGCAGCGTACAGGTGTGGTGGAACTGGATGATCAGATGAAGGTGCTGGGCATGGAGGAGAAACCGCAGGTGCCGAAGAGCCATTGGGCTGTGCCACCGTTCTATATCTATTTGAAGAAAGATTTGGACTTGGTTCGTCATTCAGTTGAGAATGGTTGTGGCAAGGATGCACCTGGTAACTTGGCGCACTATATGGTGGAGCATACCACGATGCACGCATGGCCGATGAGTGCAGGGAGGTTTGATATTGGGTCATTGGATACCTATTATGAGGCTGTGGAAAAATATGGTAAGTAACGAACACGAATCTAACGAATAAAAACTTATTATATGATGAAAATTGCAGTAGCAGGAACAGGTTACGTAGGCATGAGCATAGCAACACTGCTTGCTCAGCATAATCACGTAACAGCTGTTGACGTGATACCTGAGAAGGTGGAGAAAATCAACAAAAAGATTTCGCCTATTCAGGATGAGTATATTGAAAAGTATTTGGCAGAGAAGGAGCTTGACTTGACGGCAACGCTGGATGGGAAGGCTGCCTATAAGGATGCTGACTATGTCGTGATTGCGGCTCCGACGAATTATGATCCGCAGAAGAATTTCTTTGATACGCACCATATTGAGGATGTGATTGACTTGGTGTTGAGTGTGAATCCCGATGCGGTGATGGTAATTAAGAGTACCATCCCTGTGGGTTATTGCCGTTCGCTGTATGTGAAGTACGCGCTGAAGTTCTTGACGGATCCTGAGTTGAAGGGAAAGAAGTTTAACCTACTGTTCTCACCGGAGTTCCTTCGTGAGAGCAAGGCATTGTATGACAACCTTTATCCTTCTCGTATCATCGTGGGCTATCCGAAGATTCTGCCTGCTGATAGGAATAGAAAATGGGATGAAGAAAATGCTGCAATTACTGCGATAGGTAATCCAGAGGCAGAAGAGAAGGCTAAGACCTTTGCCGGTCTGCTGCAGGAAGGTGCTATCAAGGAGAATATCGATACGCTGTTTATGGGGATGACCGAGGCAGAGGCCGTGAAGCTGTTTGCCAATACCTATTTGGCTTTGCGTGTTAGCTATTTCAATGAGCTGGATACGTATGCAGAGGTGAAAGGACTGGACAGTCAGGCTATCATATCGGGAGTAGGCCTTGATCCGCGTATCGGTACACACTACAATAATCCTTCGTTTGGTTATGGTGGTTACTGTCTGCCTAAGGATACCAAACAGTTGTTGGCCAACTATGCTGATGTGCCTCAGAATATGATGACTGCCATCGTGGAGAGTAACCGTACGCGTAAGGACTTTATCGCTGATGAGGTACTACGTAAGGCTGGTTATTATACTGCTAACAGTGACTGGAGTGAGAGCGCAGAGAAGGAAGTGACCATTGGCGTGTTCCGTCTGACGATGAAATCTAATTCTGATAACTTCCGTCAGAGTGCTATCCAGGGTATCATGAAGCGTGTGAAGGCTAAGGGTGCCAATATCATCATCTACGAGCCAACGTTGAAAGATGGTGAGACGTTCTTTGGGTCTCGTGTCGTGAATAACTTGGAAGAGTTTAAAAAGCAAAGTGATGCCATCATTGCCAATCGCTACGACGAGGCACTGGATGATGTGCAGGAGAAGGTCTATACAAGAGACATTTTCAAGAGAGATTAAAGAACACGAATTGCACGAATAATACGAATTTATGAAGACAATATTAGTTACAGGAAGTGCCGGATTTATTGGCTCGAACTTGGTACTACGCTTATTTAAAGAAATGAGTGAGGGTACTATTGTGGGACTGGATAATCTGAATGATTATTATGACCCGACACTGAAAGATTATCGACTCAGTGTGATTGAGAAGGCTAAACCTGCGGGAATTGAATATGAGTTTGTCAAGGGCGATTTGGCTGACAAGGCGCTGATTGATGGACTGTTCGAGAAGTACCACTTTGACGTGGTGGTGAACCTAGCTGCTCAGGCTGGTGTGCGTTATAGCATCACTAATCCTGATGCTTATATTCAGAGCAACATGATTGGCTTCTATAATATACTGGAAGCTTGCAGACATAACCCAGTGGAGCATTTGGTATATGCTTCTTCAAGTTCCGTATATGGTGGCAACAAGAAGGTGCCATTCAGCACAGATGATCGTGTAGATAATCCTGTGTCACTGTATGCAGCTACGAAGAAGAGCAATGAACTGTTTGCTCACTGTTATTCAAAGTTGTATGACATCCCCACAACAGGCCTGCGCTTCTTTACGGTATATGGCCCTGCAGGTCGTCCTGATATGGCGTACTTCGGCTTTACCAACAAACTACTGAAGGGCGAGACCATCCAGATTTTCAACTACGGCAACTGCCGTCGTGACTTTACCTATGTCGATGACATCGTAGAGGGTGTGTATCGCGTCATGCAAGGCGCTCCAGAGCGCAAGAAGGGTGAAGATGGCCTGCCCATCCCTCCATACGCAGTATATAATATCGGAGGTGGTCAGCCCGAGAACCTGTTAGATTTCGTGAACATCCTGCAAGAAGAACTGGTTCGTGCCGGTGTCCTTCCCGCAGACTTCGACTTCGAGGCACACAAGCAGCTTGTTCCCATGCAGCCCGGCGACGTCCCCACCACCTATGCCGATGCCACAGCCCTTGAACGTGACTTCGGGTTTACACCAAAGATAACGTTGAGAGAAGGGCTAAGGAAGTTTGCGGAGTGGTATAAGGAATATTATAGGTGATTCTGTCTTGTAATAATTTTAATCTACCATTTCTATGTCAAATAAGTTTAGGGGAGAAGATCTTTTCATTATGGCTATGCCTGAACTGGAAGAAGCTCATAGTATAGCTGTGGCATTCAGAAAATTGAATGGAGTTAGGGAGATCTTACGTTCAAAAGGAATAATGTATGACTTAGGGCAGCGTGAATTAGAGTCGCTAAGCTATGATTTTCCTCAAAATGTTTTCATTAGTAGTTCCGAAATTCATATAGAATATTCCCATTCACTTGGAGAGTACGTAAAAATGAGAATGAAATCATATTCAGTGGAAGATGTCGAATTGATGCATCAAATGTGGGAGGAAGCCAAATGAAGAGAATCCTAGACAGCGTACATGGGTACATTGAAATTGACAATGTTTATGTTGAAAATATAGTTGATACTGAATTTTTTCAACGACTCAGAAGAGTAGAACAAACCTCCACCAGAGCTTTGTTTCCTAGTGCTCGCCATGATCGTTTTATACATTCTCTGGGTGTTTTTCATTTAGGTTGTAAAATCGTATCTCATCTAAAAGAGGATTTAGAGGGGGAGAATATTGATAATATTGAAGGTATTTTTGAAAGTTATATACTCGCATGTCTACTACATGATGTTGCACATTCTCCATTTTCGCATACCTTAGAAGAATTCTATGAGAACCAATGGTCTGATTTGAGAGGAGTACTGAAACAAGTCATAGCGAATCAAGAATTCTCAGATGATTGGGATAATGTTTCTGATCCGTCAGCACAGCATGAACGAATGAGCGCTATAGTAGCTGTAGGTAAATTTGGAGATTTTATTCGCAGCAGAGGTGCAGATCCAGTACTTGTAGCACGTATGATAATTGGTCTTGCATATAGGGATAGAGTGAACCATAGTTTCGAAAATGCCATGATAGAACTGATTCATGGAGAGGTGATTGACGCAGACGGACTTGATTATGTTTGCCGAGATGCGTGGGCTTCTGGTTACAGTACTACTAGTGTGGATGTAGAGCGACTGATTTCGTCCATAAAGATTGTGAGAGACCAAAATAATGAAAATAATTATCGCCTATGCTTTACCTCAAAGAGTCTTAATGAGATAGAATCGGTTCTAAAAGTGAAAACTTTTCAGCAATATTATGTAATTCATCATCATACTGTTACTTACGAGCAGAGATTATTGGTGAAGGCCTTAGAGTCAGCCGCATGCTTTCATGTGTTTGGAGAACAAAATGTAGATGATTCCAACAGGCGCAAGGAGGCGCTGCAGAGGCTTTGCCAAGTAAAATGTTTCTATAGTCAAGATGGAAATAATTGGATAGAAACAGACCATACTCACATAAGAATACAACTTCCGATGGATGACGATTTCGTTTCATTGATGAAACCTGTTAGAAGTGATAAATATGTTAGTCAATGGTTGAGTAGAAAGTATCTTCTGAAGCCTCTTTGGAAATCAAAAGCAGAATTCTACAAACGATTCCAAAACCTAAGGGATGTCAAACTTACAGAAAATAGTTGGATTTTCCATAATGATTGTAGAGTGTTTATCCATCAAAGAACAGGAGTCCCCATGGAGGATATATGGATTGAGAAAGCAACTCCTAAGTACAAAGGAAAGTTTGCAAATAAGGTTTGGATTTATGTTAATGGGGAACCTATACAGTATTCTACACTCTTCTTGAATGACATTTCATCTTTTGAACCATTGCAGAACGAATTCTTTTTTATCTATGTACCTAGAAATACAGATATACCAAGAGTTCTTGATGATTTGGAAAATGAATATGCGAAATACTTTGCTATTAGAGCTTGAAAATAAATGCATAATAGCCTAGATAAGTCGGTCATTGAACTGTTGGAGAGAGCACTTCCAATGGTTATATGGCCGATTTTGGTTTTAAGTAATAGCTCACAATCATTTGATGAAGCAATTCATTGCATTATACGATAAAGCACCTATCTTCTCCCTGAAAGGGATGAACATTTTTGAACAATACCAAGCACTTGGTATTGAGGATAAAATGGCGCATACAACGAGCAGGGTGGAAGATGTTTTGAAAGGCAGAATACTAGACCCTATCACTGCAAAGGGAGAGTCTAAAGTTCCCCGGAAGGAGATAGAGAAGCTGAAGGATGTCTTTAGCTACTGTAAAATATTGGAGCATACGGATAGGTATGAATCGTATTACGCCGCAATGAATTGCATTTTCTCCATTGGAGGGAATAATATAGAGGACTATGTGCCACTTTCTGAAGAACAGCAATGGATGGAGGCAATGGGCTATCTGAAGGGATATATGGAGCTCCACCCGCAGAATGACCCGTTTAGGGATGACTTCCGCCAGAAAGAACTTGACCGGGCGAGAGCAGCTGCGAGACTATCCAAAATTGGATTGAGAGTCGAAATAGAGAACAATGATCTGAAATTCGACAAGGAGTATATGGTTACCTCTCAACTATCGAACTGGATTTCCCAGATTGGTGGAGTAAGATTTGTAGAGGCTCTATTAAGTTTGCTGCCATACGACCAAAGAAAGGGGCGACTCATGTTGGTAAGGCAGGGTAACCTGCCGAATCCCGGTGCTTTTGTTCCAGAGTATCCTTTTGGGTATTTGCTGAATCTCGGATTACGGCATACTAGTAGTATTGGCAGTGAAGATGCACTGAAGAAACACTTTGGACATGTCATGAATCTCAGTTGAGATTTCTGTTTGGCAGTATATCCGTACCAGAGTTATTCCATCTGGGAGAAGGTGTTCCACCGTAACGAGACGGTACTGGAATATTTCCAACGGCTAACACTGATGGACTGTCTCTACTATATGCAACAAAGCGGGAAAGACTTTGTGTTGGAGATGTGCAACTTCCTAATAGACCAGATGGTCCAATCAGGAATGAGTTTAAACGTAGACTGTACATTTGAAGAGTACCAGCAACTGATGAACGTGCTGGCAGGGAAAACGGACATCCACAAGTTTATACGGCTAAAGCAGACAGAGATCGATGTGTTGCAAGACAAAAAGCGTCAGGCTGAGATTCTGAAGATGTTATGTCTTGAGATGGGTGCTGTCAATATCAATTACGATAGACCTCTTGACTACAATAAGGTGAACTATAACGACAGGCCATTCATTATGTTGAAGAACGGTGACGTGATACTATACCCAACAACTATTGGCGTGTGGGGGTGGTATGAGATGTTGATGTCGCTACTGAGACCTGCTGATGGACAGATTGACAATAAGGTCGGATTGATGCTGGAGGAGCTGATGCACAATAAACTGCACCAGAAGGGCATCGCAACAAAGACGGGCAGGTATGTCGTGGATAAGATTGAAGGGGAGGCTGACGTGGTTATAGAAACCCCGGATAAGATTCTCCTGGTTGAAATGAAGAAGAAAACCATTACAAGAGCTGCTAGGCAGGGACATATCTATCAGATTGTGCTTGACTTTGCTGGCAGTCTGCTCTATTCACAGGAGCAGTGTATCAGGACAGATACGTTGTTAAGGAGGAAGGGCTGTATCGATTTGCTCAAAAAGAAGAAGGTGATAGACACCTTGGAATGGCTAGGTAGGGAATCGGATAAGATAACTCTTACACTGTCTGACTACGGAACTCTGCAAGACAGGGCTGTATTGAGGAATGTGCTGGATGAGATGTTGAAGTACCGTTTTACCATAGATGAAAAGGAGGTGAGAGATTTTGAGACTGACGAAAAGAAACAGGAATTGACAATCAAGGGATATAAGACCTTGGCTGAGAAACAAGACGATATGATTACCTATCTTACCGAACTGAAACAGCAACACGATCCAGCAAAGACATGGAGTCCTTTCTTCAACTCATTCTTCTTCAATCTAGAGCAGATGTTCTTTATGGTGGGTCTCTCAAACAATCTTGATGAATTATATGACATGATTGACGCCCATCGGACACCTGTGATGGGAACCTTCGACTTCTGGCAGGAGTTCGATTGGAAGATGCAGATGCACGAAGGGGTGAAGAAAAGTAGACATTAGTGAAATTGTGCTATGGAAGGGAATAAGCGATGAAGAAAGCATCTGGTGTTGTTATCATAGTTCTAACCGCAGTGTTATCTGCAGTAACATGGGTGCTGATAAGAAAAACCTCAAAAATCAAGATACAACGACATAAAACAGATGAGAATAAAGAAAAAAGTGTTGAATCCAATGAAATACCAACAGAAAATACAATAATAACTGAAGAAATCTGCACGGATGCCTTAGAAGATGATACCCATATCAGTTCTGTGAATACAGAAAAACAGGAGAACACTTACGCGGAAAAAGATACAATTGTCATGACAAAGTCACAATTCATTAATACAGCAGCTCTTATTGCTGCTCCAGTAGCGACATTGATTACAGCTTTAATAGCTTACTTCGCTCTTAAGGAGTCGATGTTGCAGCGTGAGAATATGTATAGGCCTGAGCTCTACATTGGGGAAACAAAATTTATGGCGGACATTAGTGATATGTCCAAGATAAAATATTACCCGATAGTTAATGATTCAATAATACGAGATAAACAAGTTCGTGTTCCATATTTAAAGATAAACAATATTGGAATGGGAACTGCATTGCACGTTAATGGTTATACAACGTTTAAGTGGGAATCGGCATCTCCCCTTCTCGCTAGGTTAAAGATGCCCCAAAAGAGGGGAAGACAATCTTCTGAAGATGTTTATATGCGTGGGAATGACTCTATTGTTCTGAGAGCAGAAACCGAAAATTTACGCTGGACAACCGATTACATCATGCCTATATCTCAAATAGGAGAGGGATACATGAAGGATTTGTTATCTCCTGACTTTAGAACTGTTATTAATGTTTCTTCATGGCTAATGAAAAACATCAATAGTCCCGTGATTTATTTTACTTTTCCTCTTGAATTGTCCTATAAGGACATCAATGATAAATGGAATTCAATTAAAAGAGATATTTTGATAAAATGCTATAAGAGTACGAAGAGTAAAGATGAGTTCTTTATAACAATCTGTTCAGGGCAAACTCTCCAGGAGTACTACAATGAAATGAAGAAGATGAATTCAGAAGAGGAGTGACATGACAAAGAGTAGAGAAGAACTGATGGAGGTGCGGAAGCAGATGCTTGCTCAGATGGAGCAGAAACTGCATGAAACGTGGTCTTCGGAAGAGGATAGCCTGTTCTACTATCATCGTTCTGAGGATAGGATAGTTCTGTCGCATGCGCTGTTCTGGGAGATGACACAGCCTCAGTGCTTGAAGGGTAAGGTTCGGAAAGAAAAGTTCTTTCTCCTGCTTCGACAATATCAAGAAGAGATGCTTGACGCTTATCTTCAGGACACCGAAGATTTCCCAACGATGCTGCATTACTGTAACATCATCTATGAGTATCTGCCCATGATACTGAATAGTTCGCACTTAAGAGGTGAAAAGGATGCAAGGAAGCTTGCCGCTATCGCTGTTGTTGCCGCTGGATATGGTGGGGATATGGATGTAGAGTTGGTGAATGAGTTGTTGGACGATATGAACTTTGACAAGTATGGCAAGGTGAAATGTCGGAAGATCGAAGGGATGCTGCCGAAGCTGATGAAGATGGTGGAGGAGGAAATGGAAAGTATGAGATAGACTCGATGGGGAAACCATTGAACACATGGAGAAAAGGGATACCTTGTTGAGAAGCGCAGGATAATAATTAATAAAAGACGATAGATGATATGAGTAATAGTACTGTACCAGATACAATTAAACTGTATAAGGGAGAAGAGCACGGTGTTGTTATCGAAACGGAAGACTTCGATAAGTCAATGTTCTATGCCCAGTATAATAAGGCATACGATATTCTCAAAGACATGATGGCCCGAAATTTGGAGATCATCAGGAAGAGGGAGAAAACAATAACCATGACTCCTAACATCATTGCTTTCTGTGGTGATAGAGGAGAGGGAAAAACATCGTGCATGGAGTCGTTTACTCAAAAGATTAAGCATAATGTTTCGCTATCACTGGCATTTATGGATTTGATAGACCCTGCATTCTTTGACAACGACCATAACGTGGTGGAGCTTATTCTTGGACTGCTATATAAGAAATATGTTGAAAAAGAAAAGGAAAATGAAGAGCTTAAGGAAGAATGGGATAATGAAAAACTTGAAAAGGAAACTGCACTAGCGAAAGAATTGTCAACGCTGTTTCAGAGGGCAAGACTTTGTCTGAGAAACATGGCAGAGGGAAAGGAACGTATGTTTGACCCCTTGGAGCAACTGAGCGTCATGATGTCGGGTATGTCGCTACACGAGCGTATAGAAGAACTGTTTGAAAAGTATCTGGAATGGTGTGAAAACAAAGAATGTCTTATCATCAGAATTGATGATATAGACTTGAATATGGAAGGGGCATACGAGATGCTGGAAGACCTTAGAATATACTTGAACAATCCGAGGTGCATTATATTGATGTCGGCAAAGATAGACCAACTGCAAAAGGTGGTCGCAGAGGGGCTGACCAAGCAGATGAAAGACCCTGAGAAGTTTGATACCAATGCCATGGCATTGCGCTATATCATCAAGGTAATACCAATTGGACGTCAGGTGAATATGCCCAAGGTGTATGACGTATGCAATAAGAAACTGGAAATATACAGTAATAGGGTAGATCAGAATCCCAAGAAGTATCTATCGGTGAAGGATGCCGTAGTAAGAATGATCTTTATAAAGACACGGTTCTTGTTCTATAACAGCAAGGGAAGCGTTTCGCTGATTATACCAAATAACCTGAGAAGCCTTAGACACCTGATAGGAATGCTTGACGTGATGGATGACTTTGAAAGACGTGAGACCAGCAGTGAGAATATGCAAACCTTTACCTATTATCTGTTTCATACCTGGACGGAACAACTGGAGAGGGAGCACAGATTGTTTGCTGCAAGACTGGTTGGCGAGCAGAATTTGATAGAACTGAACAAAATAGTGGTGCACTATCTTGCACAATATATCAGCGATGAGAAAAAACAAGAGGAATATAAAGACATTGTTAATCCATCGGTTGCCAACTACAATGTTTCGGTGGGAGATGTGATGGCTGTATTGGATTTTTTGGACAGAATAACAACGGAGCACACGCTGAAGATGTTGCTTTTCTTTGTGCGTTCATTCTACTCCATTAAATTGTTTGAAGCCTACGATGTGTTGACAGATGAGGTGAGAAATCCCAAAGGCGTAAAGGGGGACGTGGGTGAAATATATCGCACAGACCAACTGTTTAAGCAGACCAGCCTGTTGCAGAGAGTTGTTAATGGAGCCTATTTTGCTTATATGCCAGGTGATTTGCTGCCCAGAATGTCGGATGGTAAACAAGCGCGAGACTATAAGGTGATTGATGGCAAAAAGCTAAACGAATTGATACGTGAGGTAGATAAAGGCATTAAGAGTTCGTATAAAAATGACGCTTATCCGCCCCAAGACTTTATTTCGATATTTAAGTTGGCAGAATATTTTGCACTATGCGTGAGAAGGTTTGTGGCTTCTGACCAAACAGATAATTTCTATAGAAAAGATAAGGACGATGCGATACCGTTCCATTTGACTTCATTTTCAGGCCAGAACTACTATTATGTGTTTGACGCACTAATGCCGTTTGTAACAGTAACAGATGTAAAGGCTGCCTATAACCGATTTGTGAGAATTGACGAGGGGAAGTGGTATGAGTTTGCATTGAACCATGACTGGTCGCTACTGAGACAGATGATGGATCATGTGCGGAAGAAGGAAATAAACGAAGGATTTGAAGAATGGAAAGGAAAAAAGGTGGAAGACTTTAAGGCCGAGGACTTCAGATATCCCAAATGCCGACTTTTGTCGAACGGGTCGATAAGGAATGCAGAAGTTCATTCAGCCGTATTTGAAGGCATCAAAAGCCGACGCTTTGCCAATTATGGATCAGCGAACAGAAAAGCCTTGTCTAAATTCTATCTCGATATTGTGAATTCGAGGATGAGTACCTACGAGAAAGAAGCCAACAAAGAAAATTCGTATGTCATCAAGTTTTCTTTCTTGGAGGCATTTGCAGATTTGTTGAACGAGGTGAGTGATACCGATTTTGATGCTATTTTCGTGATGTCCTCACAAGAGAGCAAGAAAAGTACCTTTACCCCCAAAGACGTAACAGACCCAGTACTGCTGAAAATAAATGTGAACCAGAACACTATGTGGGCAAGAAAAACGTTCGCTAAGCTTGAATATAAACTTGATGACATCTATGTAGGTGCGGTCGTGAAGATGGATTTGAAGGAGAAATGTCCAGAATGGTATGGAAAACTAGCACCAGAGGCGTGGAATAAGATGTTCTATGACAAACGGCAGCATAGGGGTGACACTGTCTTCAAGAAGCTTGGCGAAATGCGCCATTTGCTAGAACCCAAAGATGGAAAATAATCAAAAGCATAGAACATGGATTTTCTGAGAGCCACAGCGAAGTGTCTCTTTTATGACTATTCACTTGAATACGTAGCAGATTGTATTTGTGGCAGCTGGAATGATAAGGGAAAGCGCCACAAGCACTTGCTGGACAAGATGTGTGAGTATCTGGTGTGGCGGGAACAGAAGTATTCAAGGGAAAGCATTGGCAGTGTGACTGATTTCATCGTGAAAGAATGGATGGGAGGCGGAACACTGGAAGGGGAATCGTTGAACAGATTGGCTGAGCGCTGTTTCCTGTTGCTAAGGTTTCTTGTAAGAGAGGTGCTGGGCAACGGCTATGTGGTGAAGTTTAACCATCTACTGCATTGGAAAGACCTATCGCTCTATATAGGAGAGGATTTGCTACTATGCGTTGCACATGCTGATGAGTCGGTGAAAAACGGTGTAACGTGGAAAACGGATACAGAAACTTATTGCTGGAGTAACTCAGTAAGACATGACCATGCAGACCTGAATGCATTACTAAACAATGGACTGGACGATGTGCATTTCCATATGAACGGTAGTGTGGATGGTGCAGAACTGGCATGGATATTCTTGATGAATCTTCCAAACCGGTTAGATAGTTTACTAGGAGATGCCAAAGAGTGCACTGCACCAAAGGAATGGGTGACTGTTGCCATCATGATTAGGGCTATGCTATATGACTGGCTATGCGAGGGTAGAATAAAAAAGGATGAGATGGAACTGCTGAAAATGGCGGTGGAAGCCAGACCGATACATACGGAAGACTTGCTAAAATATGTAGGTAAACACAAAAACGACAATCTGTTGGAAAGAGCTGGAGAGCCAGGATGGGACTATGCTGAAGCTGGAGGGTTGGATAGCGAACTGAGAAAATCATCATTGGCATTGCATCGGGGAGAACGTAGATTTATGACGTGGATGCTTGTGGCTGCGTTGAAGAAGGGTAGCGCTTTTAAAGATGCACTGCCCTTGTTTTACTTATATCTGTTGATAAAGATACGATTTAGAAGAGACTACGTACAGACAAATCCTTTGATAGGACTACAGAACTTTAATCACTATTATCACGCATTGGAAAAATACAAGCAAGACTGGCAAGACAGACTTGACACAAGGGGAAAACTGAACTATGCCTTGAATACAAGTATTAGGAAAGGTATTGCCGATACGGTAGAGGTTAGGTTGTCGCCAGGTTCGTTTGGTGAGATTAAAAATACGAAATGGCTTGAAGGTCGGAAAGACGTGAACTTCGTGTTGACACTCTACAAATCGTGTCGTGATGATGATAAATCGGCAACTACTAAATATGCGGGACTGCAAAGCGAGTTGATTAGAAAGCTGCGTGAAATTCTGGATTTAGTCAAAACGAGGAGCTTACTTGCGATAGTCGGGATAGATGTGGTGGGTTCTGACTTGCAGAGCAGGCCATACGTGATAGCTCCATTCATCAGATATGCAGCAGAAAAAGGAATTACGAACATTACTTATCATGCAGCAGAGGACTTTTGTGACATTGTAGATGGTTTGCGTTCGCTGGATGAACTGATAACTTTCGCAGAATACAAAGCCAGCTATCGGATAGGACATGCATCGGTGCTGGGCGTGGATGTAGAGAAATACTATCAGGAGCGGAAACGGAATGTGGTATGTTCGCGACAAACACTGCTTGACAATTATATATGGCTGAGCAGGGTTGACAGGATTATGAATAATGTTGCTATTGACCCGGAGATGCGGAGAAAATTGGAATCAAAAGCGGAGGAACAGTTTAATGTGATTTATCCGGGGGTAAGCTTTTCTGCTGATGATTACTGGGATAGTATGCAATTGCGTGGTGATATGACAGATGCTTTTGTTGAAGAGTTGTATGGGCCAGGAGTTTTCAGGTCGCTAACTTGTAATGATGCGAGGTGCAAGAAGGCCCGAAAGAACGCAAAGGCGAAAGCATACTGGAATGAATATATGAAGAGAAACGAGAAAGGCGACGAGATAGTGCTGACCAGACATAAGTGGGAGGTCATTGATAAGATAAAAGAGATACGCGCGGCGATGATGAAACTGTTTGCCGACAAGAAATATAGGGTGGAAAGCAATCCTACCAGTAATTTGATGATAGGGCCATTCGACATGTATATGGAATTGCCGACTTTAAAATTCTATGATGAAAATATCAATGTGTCGGTAAATACAGATGCCAAGGGTGTATTCTCTACGTCGTTGTATATAGAGTATTCGCTGTTGGCTCTGGCAATGCAGAAAGACGGTGAGGATTGGAATATGGAGATTAAACCGAAAATAACGAAATTAATGAATAATTCTCGTGGACAGAGATTTGGGGAGGTGCGGTTAAATGTGCCGATGTGGTGAATAATAGACGGGAAGTAAACGATGAAACTTAACGAACCATTTGAATATAAAGGCTACTGGTGGAAACCTGGCGACCCCGAAAACAAGGTGGCTGGCGTACTAACGTATAAGCCTGGAGAGAGCATAATACTTGAACTTATTGGAACTTTTGATCAAGAGAATGATGCGGTAGTGGCATTTATTAATAAGTCGGATGAGAATGTTATTCATGGTGCTTTAGAGAACGCCAAGAAAGTGACGCTATTAAAGTGCCACCCTTCTGGAAGCGTGAATTTCTCTAGTTTTTTCCCGATAATCAGATATACTTGTATTTATTGCTTTATAGGAAGGCATTATACAGGAATGGATGATTTAGGTAATTTTAGGATGGCTGTTCATTTCCCGGAGTTGTCTCATTGGTGTCATCCGGGAATTCTCAGAGAAACATTCTTGCAAAGCGAAGAGCACAAGGGGCAGATTATCAGTCTTTCCTTTGAGGCTATATTTGGAGGGAAGACCTTGGCTGAGGTTGACCTAGATGATGGCTTCAAAATTCAACTAAAAGCTGGGGCAAGCCTGGGTGGTGATCATGCCATGCTTAATAATGAAGTAGGCCAATCGTCGTGGCTGGACATTTCAAAAAATGAAAAGGTAACTTTCAATAAACTGCTATCGTGTGTTTATAAATTCGAAGAATTCCTTTCTGTAGCAACTTTGAGGGTAGTGGAGGCATCCGAAATATCAATCTTTGATGAAGACTATTATCAGGAATATGATAATGGGGAGAAGCATCATCATGCCATTTCTTTCTTTTCATGTCATTGGAGAGGAAAAGATAATGAGAAGGTGGATACTTTAAAGTTTCTCTTTGAATATGATGATATTAAAGACCGGTTTGGCGAGATAATGAGGTTGTGGTATGCGGACAATAATGATATGTGTCCTGTGAGAAGTAATCTTGTTGACAGCTTGGAGAAGAAAAGGGTGTTTAGCAACATGGATTTCTTGACTTTAGCCAGAGCGCTTGACGGGTACTGTATCAGATCGAAATACAAGGGGAGTATTACTAACCGCATAAAGGCTGTTATAGAGAAGTTCTCGGATATAATACGCATAAAGAAAGATAATATCAATGTTGAAGAACTTGTGGATTCAAGAGACTATTATGCCCACTTTATGCCACGGGAAAGAAAACAGCATATTCTAGATGGCTTTGATCTGCATGATTTGACTCAGAAAGTACGACGGTTGGTTATCTGCAGTGTGCTTTCTGATTTGGGGATGGATAATACTGCTATCGACTCTATCTTTAAGAATAGCAATAGCAAATTTATAACGGCTTAGACTGGTTGATTTCTAGAGAATATGAAGCAGGATGAACGATGGATGGCAAAATACAATGAGGTGGTTGCTTTTATTCAAACCAACCATCGTAATCCATCACGCCATAGAATTGAGGAACACGATATGTTGAACTGGCTAAAAGCCACAAGAAAGAAATTGAATGCAGGGGAGTTGAAAGCTGAGAGGTTAGAGATGTTTAGAGCACTGCTTGAGTTGTCGGAGCGATACAAGAGGGTAAATCAATGGAGATAAACAAGGTCTATGAGAATAGAATTATTGCCTGCGCTTAATGGGGATTGCATACTTGTGGAGTATTTGCCAGCTCATTTTATTTTGATAGATGGTGGATATGTTGACACCTACCAGAAGTTTCTGTTACCTAGGCTGAAAGAAATTGCGGCACAAGGTGGGACGTTGGATTTGATGGTTGTAACTCATATTGACAGTGACCATATATCGGGAGTCGTGAAGTTGTTGGAAGAAGATGAAGTCCCAGTCCCCATTGGCTCTATCTGGTATAATGGATACAGACATGTACAATCGTACGTGAAAGTTTCAACTGATACGGAAATGTTCGTTCATAGAAGAATCAGCAAAGAGATACAGAAGGAAGTGAATAAACCTATAAGTGCAAAACAAGGGTGTACTCTATCTACCTTAATAATGCAAAAAGGCTTGGCATGGAACAAACCTGTGAATGGTGGCGTGATTAAAGCACCATTGTCGATACCGATAGGTGATGCAATCATCCATATTCTTTCGCCAAATGATAGTGATATTGATGATTTGAACGCTTTTTGGAAGAAAAGACTTATAAAGGATGGGCTGCTTTCGAAGGCACATAGTGATGAGTATTGGGATGATGCTTTTGAATTTAGTTTGAGTAAGGAAAAACCAGGATTCCATTTTCATGAGAAGAAAGTTAGTAAGAGTTATAATTTGCTTAAAATGACAGAAGAACAATACATACCAGATACTTCCGCTACGAATGGCAGTTCTATATCCTTTGTATTAGAGGTAGATGGGAAGAGAATGTTGTTTATGGGCGATTCACACTCAGAGACTATTGAAGAATCACTGGAAATGCTGCTTGGAAAGGAGAATAAACCCTATAGATTTGATGCGGTTAAATTGTCTCATCATGGGAGTTATAACAACAATTCCCCAAAATTGTTCAGTATGATAGTATGCGACAATTGGCTTGTCTCGACCAATGGAGAGACATATAATCACCCAGATATGCCAACGCTCGCTTATATTATTACACAAGATACCGATAGAAGAAAAGAACTGTATTTTAACTATCGATTACCAGTTTGTGAAGAGCTGGTAAAAGAGGTTTACCATCATGACTATCAATTTGATGTTATCACCCCTGACGGTGACAATGGTGTAACAATAACGGTATAATTCGATGAAAGAAGAGTTGATTGTCCAAATTGTATGTGATAAAGAAGTTGGAACTGCATTTTATGTGGCTCCCGACCTTTTGTTGACAGCATATCACACAGTGGCATCCTTTAAAGATACAGGGTGTAACATTGTAAAGGATAGTATTGATGGAAATCTGAAGTTTGAGATAAAGAGCATTTATGAAGATATTGACATAGCTGTTATAACTGTAAAAGATCGCAAATCATCAGAATATCTTACTCTTTTGTTACATCATATACGAGTTGGCGAAGATTTTGAGTCGTATGGTTATCCAGATACAATAAGAATTAAAGGGCTAAGGATAACAGGAAAAATCACACAGAGGATGACAGATTCTGCCGTTGATTTTAGACTACACACTAAGAATGTTGAAGAATCCTTTGATTATAGTGGGATGTCTGGAGCACCAATATTGCAGAATGATGATGTGATTGGTGTAGTCATAGAACAAGAAGGTGGAAGCCTAAATCTGGTCAGTGTTCTAAAGATTTCAGAATCCTTTCGTGATGAAAATATACCTATAGAAAGGGAGCCAAATCTGACAGATTTGCCAGAATCAATAGCGAAGAATGTAAAATCATCTCACCCCAATTATAGAATATTTGCGGCTTTAGATGATAAGCTGGCGGCCCTAAAATATAATTGGTTGTTATTATATGGAACTCCTGGTAGCGGAAAAACAACTTTATCGGCGAGTTATGAGCCATCAGATGAGACATTTGAAGTTCTGGGTAGGTTCTTTTTCAAAGTACCCAACGACGATTTGAGCCGAGCTGAAAGGTGTTCTGATTCTCGTTTTGTAGATTGGCTAGAGTCAGTTTTTATCTCAAAAACAGGAGCTGAATTAAAGAAACTTACCCTTGAAGAGAAAATGAAATGCATACCAGATTGGTATCAGTATATAGGCGATTTGTATTCTCAGGAAGGAAAACAAGGAATTCTTATTATTGACGGACTGGATGAGCTTGCAACGGACTCTGTGAATAGAGTAAATGAGATTTTATCTTTATTGCCCAATACTCTACCAAATAATATCAAAATAATATTGTCGTGCATTACTGGAGAAATATTACCAGCAGATATCTACGGGAAAATATCCACAGACGGACAAATTGAGGTGACGCCCCTTGATATTGCTGCTTGTGAATCATACATCCAAGAAAATACTGGGGATTGGAAGAAACCCTATTCATTTATACAGGCAGTAGCCCATAAAACTGAGGGTCATCCACTTTATATGAACTACCTATGCCGATATATTATCGATGTATTTGATGCCACGACAAAAGAGGAAATCTTAACAAAATGGGTGGATACTCTGCCATCAATCGGAGGTGATATTCGTTCTTATTACGAGGCTATATGGAAAAAGGCAGACCCCAAAGGATATACCTTTGAGATATTAGCACTTTTGTCACAAACGCGTGGCCCTGTAGGGGAATCACAATTGGTTGGGATGATGAAAGATCGTAATCCGTATGCGTTCAAGGCGTCAACTGTTGAATTTCGGCATCTAATGAAAGAACAAGAAACGGAAACGTATGAGATATATCATAGTTCGTTCCGGTTGTTCGTAACTGAAAAACTCGAGACCATCATCAAGTATACCAATGATCAAATAGCATCTTATTGCGAAGCAAACATAGAAACCAAATATGCAGTTGAGAATTACCTGCATCATGTGGTAAATGGTCAAGATTCAGGAAAAGGGCTTGCATTATGTAATCAAGAATGGGCAGATAAATGTGCACTATTTGATGTCTCGCCAGATTTGGTGATGCACGATATAAGGGAGTGCTTGTCATATGCTGTTGATATGGGGCAGGCTATTGAAGTGATAAGACTGATGCTACTTGCCCAGCGAATTGAAAATCGGTGCGATTCGATAATGGTGGATAATGTTGAAGCATTTGTTAATCTTAATATTGCTTTGGGAAAGCCTGATGTTGCAATGAAGTATATTGTAAGAGACAATATATTACTGGTTGATTTACCAAATGCCATGAAATATCTACAAGTCTTGTTTGAATTAGACTATCGGGAACAAGCTTTCATTCTTGCCGATTCAATTAATGCGTATATAAGGAAGACACTTGGAGATACTACACAAAAAGAAATTGACACAGATGTTTTCGTTGCCAAAGGTTTCTTGATTGTAGAAGGGATTTTGGCAGGTGTAGAAGATCCTTACGATTTAGTTCGTTATTTTAAAAAAACTCTAAGTCATCTGAGGGCAGACAGTGAAGAGAATACCACCAAGTTGATTATGTCAATCCGTGATGTTATAATTGCGTATCAACTTGCCAATCAATTAAGAGCTGGTAAACGAATGGACATGGAAAGGCATCTGAAGACATTTAATGCTGCATGGGATGAAAGAGTGGTGATGCTTTTGATACACGTATTAGCCCTGTACGAGGAAAAAGAAACTGGGTTACACAGAATAGGGCATAATGATGCATATAAAAACTGTTTGGCACAATTGGAGAAGGTCTTTTTGAATTATAAGTTCTCATTCTCTGCAGAAGATTTGAAGATGATTGTGGCAGTGTTAATAGATAAACCCATAGATGCCTTAGTTGTCATGAATGTGCTGACACAATATGGCCCGAGACCTGAGAGTTGTGCTTTCAGACATGGTAACGGTGTGGATACTGACATGGAGTCACTTGCAAACTATTATCGTGAAAGTATGTATCATGCATATTTGGATGAAAAATTGACATGCCCAGTGGTTAGTAGGTATTACTATAGTTATAAATCATGGGAAAAATATTTGGAGTCTTTAGTTGCACGTACAGCCTATATCATGGGAGTCCTCTTTAGAAAACGTGCAGCCAAAGAGGATTATACCTCGCAGTACGTCCTTGTGAAGGAAACGCTTGACAGTATTGACTTCACTTTTGATATGCGTTCTAATTGGGAAAGAAGTTATCTGCTGCCAGAAGACATAATGCCTTTTGTTTATGACAAATTAGCTGAGATATACTGTGATTTCTTTGAGGATAAGATTGATGACTTTATGGCGCATCTACACAACAGGATTTCCGACCAATTAAGCCTTTATAGAGAAGGATGTTGTGCTGTGCTAATAAGCCTTATAAGAATCTTCCGCATGAATGAAAATATGAGACAATTGGCACTGTATCTGGCTGAAGAGGCGGTAAAATATATTGTGTATGCAGTACAAAATAGGAGTGAACGTTGTACATGTCTCTTGCAAATATGTTTGGAATATGCCTTATTGAATGAAGTTGAGAAAGCAAACGCAATCTATAAAGAGGTGTTAAATAGCTCTATGGGACCAGACTGGTATAAAGAGGGACAACTTGGATTGATTAATGCCATTAAAGAAACGGATATAAAATTTGATGGGAGACAAGCCGCACATGTGGCTGCAATTTTTGAAGAAGCCTCGGGAGAGATGACTTTCCAACGATATGTGCAACAAAGTAAGAATCAGTTTACGGGAACGCTTGTAAAAAGTGCTTCGCTTGCTGACGCTATAGCCTATTACAAGTTTGAGACACTGCCTGCGGCAGAAATTATTAAGAAGAATGCAGAGGAGTGGAAAGTGGATATGCCCAGAATCGGTGATGGATATGAACTAGGAGCCAATCATCTGATTGAATCGAGCGCTATCTGCTACTTGTTGAGAGAAGGTAAATACGTATCACCGTATATTAGATATGCTGTAAGCGAATTGTTCTGGGAGAATTGGGACAAAATGCATAATGACCGTAATTATGCTGAATTGCATGCAGACTTGCTAAATGCTGTTGGAGAGCAAACAGCAAAAGATGTGTTGCTACCCAGAATGGCGGAATACTTCGTAAACGAGTATCTCGCAGACACAAAGGGTGGCTATCTTGGAGATATGGAAGTGGTCAATATTTCTGAGAACGTTCTGAAATCATTTCAGTCGAATCTGAAAGAAAATGGGTTTGACTGGAACAGGGAAACAAGGAAGTTGGACACATCCGAATACGAAGAGAGTTATTCTGAAAAGCTTCAGAAGTTGCCAACCTGTAAGTCTATGTTGGATGAACTAAGGAAAGATATTGTTTCGCCTTTGGGTAGCTATTGGTATTCACTAGATCAATTCCTCGTTGCGTTGACTAAGAAGCTAGATTTCGACAAAACCCAGCTTCTGGATGTGATTACCGCGCATTTTGATGTAAATGTAAACCCATCAGAAGAACAGTATGAGAAGTTTAATTGGTTTGCTGGTAAACACGAAGAAACTGATGTTGACGAACAAATGATTCATTTCCTTATTTGGTTTTTGGTTCATCCAGAGAGAAAAGTGTTATTGAGATCACAAGACGTATTGAAGTGGCTGGTAAAGTTGGATAACCGTGTAATAGATTGTTTGATAGAGGAGATACTTAAACCTTCGGAAATAGGGCTTGCTACCGCATCATCAGCTATATTATTAGAAATTACAAAAGAAATTCCTAATGTGGTTTTGCAATACTTGCAGAAAGTTGAAGTGCAAAAAAAGCTTGGCGATGTTCCTAATTTCTCTGTTTCAAGAAACCTTTATGAGATTGCTCTGTTATTTCAGTTAAAATGTGGGCAAGATGATTTCTTGAATCTCATGAAAACTGTCATCCCAGACTCCTTGCCAGATAGAAATGATGTGATGTTTGACAATAACGACATGATGTTTATTGAGTACAAGATAGACAAACTGAATGGTTTGAAAGTGACGGGAGGGCGAGAATTCGCAAAGCCTTATCTGGATGCAGTGAAAGAGATGGGCGGAATAGATAAAATGTCAGTGTTAATAAAGGCAGACCGTTATGCGGCCAGGAGTTTCTATATGGATGTTTGGGATGAAGGGAGATATGATAGAACAATGTCTGACATTCTTAACAGAGTCCTCTACGGTAAGATTGACTACAAGAGAGCGGAACATGCTTATTATGCAATAAATAGTTAGTGTTATGCCAAAAGAGTTAGGTTCTTCATATCCAGGAAGACGATACTTTGAAAGAGGGGCAAACCTGTTGAAAGAAAGTATCGATAATCAACGCATATCATTTGGTCAAGGTGTATCATACCATTTGGCAGACTCACTAATGAGAGTTAGAATGCTTCCAAATGGAAGGTTGAATTTGGGTACCATAGACGAAATGGTTCGTTCTACTTTTCATATGTTGGCATCAGACCATTTTAAGCAGATGTATGAAGCAAAGAAGTAAATATGGAATGCCGCCACCGACTTGCCGTGCGGAGTTTGAACATAATGTGTATTTGTTGGTGGATGATTTGGAAAGGCATATGGATGATGCGAGTTACCTGGGAAACAGGATATGGGCATTGGGTGATTCGATAGAACGCTTACGCTATTTACCCAATAGGAGAATTGAACTTCCAACGATTGATGAAAGGGTGAGGAATCTTTCCAACATGATGGACTGGATGAAGTATTTGCCACCTGTGACTCTTAAGAAGAAAGATCAAAAGGAATAATAGTGAATCAGTGCGTGTGAATGCTTGTTATTTTGAGAAAGGAAAGTATTATAATTAAATGTTTTTAATGCTATCAAATTATAGGTTGCTAAGTAGCAATGGTGATGAGTTGATTCAGGAAGAGTTGAACAAGCTCTTTGAATTCTATAACATGATGTCGGGTTCGCTTAATTCAAAATTTATCTTTAGAGGCGAGTCTAACAGGAATTTGATGCGCCAATTTAATTATGATACCAGAACACCCGATATGTTGTCTGAATGCCTTTTTATGACAGGTGAAAAAGGGAGAATCTGTTGGGCGGAAAATGAAGGGATAACCCCAGATGATGTTAGTACCGAAAATTTCCTAAGAATCTGTAAGTCTCTGGCAAAATATATTGATGAAGGTCTAAGAGCGGGCGGAAACCGAGCAAAAAGAATAAAGTTTTTTTGTGAGAAAGAAGAAAAGTTCTATGATGGAATAAAAAAAGGAGAGGCTTTTGTTAGTGCTTATGAGAAACTGAAACCTGAAGTAAAACTGAAAGTGAATCTTTATTATCTGGCTATCGCGCATACTATAGGTGACAAAGAGTATAGAGATATCTCAGGGTATATTTCAACAACGACCAATGCAGTTATAGCTAATAGGTTCACTAATGGAGCATGTATATATGGCTGGGTACCCTATAATATATGGAAGAGAAGAACTCGGAAGAGAACGATAGATTATGTAGACACAAATCAGATGTCAGAAATGCAGTATACAGGTCTTCCATATTGCGAAAGTGCCGTATTTCCCAATCAAGCGGAAATAGCCATTAGATGTGGTTTGTTGCCGCATTTCATTATAGGTTACGCTGTAGAACAGAACTTTTATGTGAATCCAGCCATTTTTAATGCTATTGATAGGATGCATGAAATAGGGACATTTAGAGAAAAGTTTAGGTACAAGAGAAGTATACAACTGCATGGCCTAGAGATTAATCAGGAGAACTTTGAAGAATTCTGTCAAAGGACGAATTTCAAGAAATACTTTACTTTTGATGGTTATGATTATGCAATGCATAGAATGTTACGATAAAAGAGGTTAGTATGTCAAGACATAAGCATAAGAATCCGAGGGTAAAGGTGTACTTTCAGTATAAAGGTAGGTACTTTAGGCTGCTGGAGGCTATTAACTTTGGCACTAAGGCAACGCCAGAACTGAAAATAAAAGGATTGGCTGAGACCTATCTGCAGACGAAGGATGACCAGCACAGATTTGATGGCAAATTCCATGTGGGACAGTTGATAAGGTATGTAGATGGCAATCATGTGGAATTTACATATCATAAGGACGGCTCGATATTGTCGGAGGTAATCCATCCGTCTGGTCAGAAAGAATATAATAATCCGTATGGTAAAGATGAACGGTGGACTCCTATAGCAGATATTGCCACTTACCAACCGGTGATGATTTTTCAGATTTTAAATTTGGCGAATTATCGGCCAGCGTTTATTGAAGAGAAACATGGCCTGCGGAATTACATAGTCAAGAATGAGCGATTGTTTGAGTTTGAGAGAGGACAGGGCGTTTTTGTACTGGTTTATCTGAAGCACAAGGACTACCCACTGGCGCGATATTGTTTCGATGACATGAATTATTCTGACGTGCTGATGAGGTTTGGTGAGAATCTCGAATTGTGTATTTTCATACAGAAGCAACGGACACCTGACAATGCAGGTTCGACGAGGAATAACTTTACTTTTGTGGACAAATTGGATGGATTTGAATATTTGAGTGATGTGTTGAAGAATCATATTTTTAATCCTAGGGCTGCAAGATTTATTAGTGAGATTCAAGAAGGTGAGCGCTACTTTGATGTATCGGAGCAGATGATGCAGGTGATAGAATCAGTTGGTAAGTTCTATGTGCATCTTCAAAAAGCAGGTGTTCCTAATTTGGTTCAAGAGGCCCAGCTTGTTAGGATGCTATTGGATAAACTTGATGGGAAGTATGATGAGTATCTGGCGATGAATGAAGATGAACAGATGAAATATGTTCTTGTGCAGTTTTTGAATGGAGTAATATCGAGAATCCCTTCGGAGATGTGTAAGGAAAAATGATATGGTGTCGCGATAATATCGCAACATACGGGACAATAAAGGTCGCTATGGCATAGCGACAAACGTGACAAGAAGAGAGACTCGACTGCAGAACCGACGAGTACAGTAAAACAAAGGAAAAAATGAGAAGAAGGCTCTATACATCAAACTATATTGGGATGGCTGGGTACCTAATGGACTTTGGCTTTGGCGGGTTCATCGGGTATGGGAAAGGTTTGTCCTGTTTTGAGGGTGAAGAAGAGCTGAAGATGTATGATGGATGACGTATCAATAGGACGATAGACCCTGCGGAAATCCGCAGGGAGTAGTGGTCATCTCAACGGGCAAACCGTTGAGTACAGGCCGTATATATAAGGGCATCCCCGACTTGGCTCTTCGTGAGCTGGGTCGGGGATGCTGCGTTTAGGAAGATCATAGCCGGTTGATGTGGAAGACGACCCGGTAAATTTCGATGATGTTGTCTTTTGAAATTTTGGATTCTACGGGTTTGCCATTGTCCATCTGTAAGAAAATGATGTTATCCGGGTCATTTTGTAAGATTGAAACCTTAAGGAGCACCTTATATCCCTTGGTAACGACATAGCATACGTAACCTCCCGGGATATACTCCTTCCAATCGCTCATTTTCTTCAGTGCGATAATGTCACCTGCCGCAACAATGGGTTCAAGGGATTTGTCATTGTTGGTACACCAGAAATCAATGTCGCCTGTCATCGGGGATGGAAAAGGCTTGCCTTCAAGGTCTGGTACTAACTGACCGTCGCTACCGATGCACGTATTGAAATCAGCATCGTAGAGCAGCTTTTCGTCGCCTGTTTCCATACGAGGCTTAACCGGCCTGTTCCCGCCCAGGAACATATTGCCTTCTCCTGTGTACATCCATGCTGCACTCACACCATATGTTTGGCAAAACAGGTCAATGGATTTCCTTGGCGGTTTCTGCCATCCATTTTTGATTTTGCTCAGTACTTGCTCGTTAGCGACGATATTTGCGCGGTAGAGCTGGCCGCCTGAAAGATGCAGTTCCTCGGCTGCCTGTACGAATCTCTGTGCTACGCCCTGCATGGCTTCCTGTTCATTGTATGTAGTCATAATGTTTAAATAATGCTAAATTTATAATCAATATGGAATGAAATTTCTAAATCTCTTGGCTATATTTATAAAAACCTGTAATTTTGCAGCCGTTTTGACAGCAATTCGGGTGCAAAGATAGATATAATTTCCGAAATCTGCAAGAAAAAACATATAAAATTTGAATATAATATATAAAATATAGAAAATTTGAGATAAAATAGAAGAATTTATGGAAATTAGAGTATCAACGTTACAGGAAATGCTCACCAATGCTGCTACGCTCGGGGCGATGTCAGCGGTGAAGAAGCTCGACCCGGTGAAAGACGAGCTGAAAGCCTCGGAGGTGAGAGCCTGGTTAGGTAATGACAGTAAGATGAGCAGGAAGTTTGATGCCATGGTCAGGAAAGGCATGATTAGGGGATTCAAGAAAGGTACGAGTCAGAACTCGCCTTTCTATTATTCAAAGGTTCAGATAGAGGCTGCGTTTGCAGCAGTAAGGTGTCAAAGCTTGCTTTGAGAAGTTAATGAAGTTAGAAGAAGTTATAGGAAGTTAGAAGATGACAAACGAAGAGACAGAAGGACAGCAACAACGCCCAGCCGGGTATATCACTATACCGATGGTAGTACTGAACGGCTGGGTGGGACAAGATGAGAGATACCTGAAATGGTGGACGTGGCTGCGACGCGAGGCTGCATGGGTTGACACAGAGGTCTGCTACAACCGCCAGACGGTTTACCTACAAATGAGACAGGTACTCGTAACAGTCAACTCACTGGTAAAGCAGTGGGGCGTAAGTAAACCAACAGTGATAAGGTTCTTGCAGCGATTGGAGCAGGATAAACTTATTGAGCGAGAGAAAGATACACGCAAGACGATTATCACCATCACACCACTTGGATGGGCAGATTTGGAGGTAAAGCCCGTGGTAAAGTCAGAGGTAAATTCAGCGGTCAATATTGACCACGAAGTTGACCGCCAAGCGTACCACTCCCACCTTTTATATAGAGAAAATAATATTAAAGCCTCTGTCGGAGGAGCGCGTACGCGCGAGGAGGTGGTGGCTAATAATTTGGAGTCGGATTTTGAAAAAGACGACTTCGATGAAGTTGTAGCTTTCTTCAATGAGCAGATGAAAGGCAAAAAGATTCCGCAGGTAGTAGTAAAGACTCCTGAGCGCAGACAGGCCTATACACGCCTGATAGCAGAAACGCAGGTTGACATCGACAGTGTGAAGCAAGCCATCAGGAATGCAGCAGAGAGTGATTTCCTGAACGGCAGCGGACAGAAAGGGTGGATAGCCGACTTCGACTGGATGATGGTTCCACAGCATTTCCAAAAGGTCTTGGAGAACTTTTACAGGAACAAACAGGTTACACAGACAACGCAGATACAGTATGGAAGAACCAATGGATATAGCGACCCTCGTAGAGGAGTTGAAGCAACAGGGACGAATTACGCTGCCGGGTATGACCGACCGCTCTAAGCTGACGGTCGATGAGCAAGGACTTGCGACGTTGTTAGAGATGGCCTATCGTAGACAGGTAGCCAGACGCAGGATAGCGTATGCGCCCAATGCACTGACCAGTGGAGCCATTAAGAAGTTAGCCCATTTCCTGACTGACAGTAAGGATAACCGTTTCATGATTGTGCTGGATGGCAGTACCGCTACGGGTAAGACCACGTTGATGCAGGCTATGCGGCAGACGCTGTGGTGGCTGGCAGAAAACAAACTGGTGCCAGACGATATGGATCTAAAGATCTGCGATGCCGTAGCCCTCTGTAATCTCAGGGACTCGACGAGAGACTGGTATGAGCTGATGAATTGGCCATCGTTCTTGGGTATTGAAGATCTGGGCTGCGAACCGGCAGAGATACTGAGATGGGGCAATCCTCTCTATCCCATCAGGGAAGTGCTGACGACGAGATATGAGCAACGCCTGCCGATGGTGGTGAGTACCAATCTCGACAGTGAGCAGATGAGAGAACACCTGGGACTCAGGATTGTGTCGAGGATGAACGAGATGGCGTTTTACATCCACTTTGAGAATGAGGACTTTCGGAAACGGGTATGGTTCTTGAACCATTCCGAAATGAAGAGCGAATAGTGAAAAGTAAACAATGAAATAGAGAAAATGCTATGAAGCAGATGAGTGAAGAGAAGAAACTGCGTCTGGAGGAGCTGGAGCAGTTTACCTACGATGTGGAGATTGGCAACACCCACAGAGTACGCAAGGTGAAGGGTACTAATCTGAATGCGGCTTTCCTGCTTGGGGAGTTGAGCGACAATCGGCGAATGATGTTGGTACGCCAGGCTGAGAACGAGCGAACGCCTGTGAGAGTAGAAAGTAAGTCGTTTGAGGACGTGCTGAAAAATATCCTTATTGGCTATATACAAAGCCTGCGGTGTAATCTGCCGTTCAATGAAGAGTACGCCTGCTGGCGACTGTCGCTGAAATCATGGCCGAAGGAGTATATCGACGGTTTTATACCCAAGACCTACCGTGTGAAGCGTGAATATCTTGACGAGATAGCCAGGATGGTAAGTGTGCACGTGACCGCTAACTTTTTGACAAAGCCGCATAAGGAGGCTGCATAAGAGAGATATAGAAATTAATCAGCTGCGAGAAATCGCAACATAATATTAACAAAAATCATATTTGAGAATTATGGATTCATTAAGTTTTACGACATGTAAAGACTTCGAGGACTATTGTCTTCGCACTTTTGATCTTTTCTTGCAAGGTGACTTGTTTCCATACAGTTTGAAGGAAACATATAGACTTGCATTCAACTCTTGGGAAGAGGCAGTAAATGAACTCTTGGATAATGGTGTTGAGGGCTTTTCCTATCAGAAGAGCCTGAATGATGACGATTACCAGCTCTGTATGCAAGGCTTCACACATCATGTGCTGATGAAGGACAAAACGCTGAAGCTGATTGCCTGCTTCTGTAATAACACCTACAAGTTACTGGTGAACACCTTTGACATTCCGATGCGCTATGACACCCGTGTACAGAATGATGAAGGTCGGCTGAAGATTGTGCAAGTGCCAGTCAACGGATACCAGCCCAAGGTTCAGGATCCCCGTTATAGTGGCTTTATGGAGGCCAATGGTGACATCGTAGCCAAGATTTGCTTTGACAAATTCCTGCAGAAGTCTGGGTTTACGTGGAGAACCGCAGATATTGCTGAAGCCTTTGGCATGCCCGAAGAGGGACTGCTGTGTGTCTTGAAGCAGAATGGGATTCTGACGATGGTTGGCGATGAGGACGAATCATGCAAAGGCTCATGGGAGTTGGCAGAAGGTCTTAAAGGTAATGACTTTACCAAAGTCAAGACAGATTTTGACGGAAAGCCAGAGAACCAATGGACTTATAAGGGATTCTTCTTTCTGTGGCTATTGCTCACGAAGGATTGTGGAATCACGCCTTGCTGTGAGCGAGAGAACCATGAATAGGAAATAAGTTGAGATAATAGTTTTTAGTTTTGTTCATACGATAATAATTAAGGAAGACACCGGCTCGTGATGGGTTGGTGTTTTTTTGTGCCTGCTGGTGAGCGGAAGGAATGAGAAGTATATAAAAGAGAAAAAAGCTGTGTCTGGTTCATAATTAAGTCGTAATTTTGCAGCCGAAATCAGAAAAAAGGATAATAACATGAAATTCACAACACTGTTAACGATTATCATTGTGGGCTACGTCATCTACTATGCCTATCAGATCATTCACGATCTCTTTTTTACAAAGGGTGTGTTATCTGATGAATTGCACATAGAGGAAGAGGTGGACATCACGGGCGAGGTAGAGAAATACCAACCTGTCAGAGTGAGCAGGGAGGATATTCCACTGACCAAGACTAACACCGAGAAAGACTCGACTCAGGATGACGGACTAACCCAGATGTGCGGTGGTTATACCATTGATGAACTGCACCATGCACTTTGTCTGGAGCAGGAGAATCCTGGGAGTACC
>JAEEGI010000962.1_pt1 | contig 75105 bp, 71 predicted proteins | sample 8958751 | NCBI WGS metagenome assembly JAEEGI01 (sample SAMN16246545, study PRJNA631951) | gut metagenome | biome: gut microbiome; feature: rumen; material: KS-attached | host: Bos | place: Iran: Karaj | collected 2018-10
TCCATGAGGAACTATTTTGCAAGAGTGATTACTTCTGTAAAGATGGTACTATTATCAGAGAGTAATGTCTACAAAAAGTGTGCCGGTGTCTACTTTTAGCTTACCACTTCAATCTGCCTGTAGGCACGCCGAACTTCACGGAGCCACTACTTGCTATTAAGCAAGCGCGGCCCACCGGGGACGGGAATTTGCTTGTAGGGGGGCCGAATTGCGTAGAACCACTGCCAGCAACTGCGCGGAGCCACTGCTTGTTCCATCGCCACACAAAAGCTCCCCCAACCTCCGCCACAAGGGGGCAAAAAAAGGCAGAAAAAAACCGGAAAATTATTCCGGATTTGGTGAAAATGTTAGATTGACATTCAGGAAGACTTGTGCTACTATAAAGAATGCACTATTGTGGTGTTATATGCCTAATCAAACCAATTATACCATAAGGAAAGGAGAAAAGCAACCGCTTTTCAAGGCCGCGGATTTCGTAGAAATCCCGGGCACAAAGTATGGTACGATTGGCTTAATGTGCGCATATTTCGCGCAATGGGAAATATTAGCAAGGGGTGAAAACGTCAATGGTTAAAAACAGAATTTATCCCGTAAAGGTCGGCAAAGGCATGCGGATGAGCTATTCGCGTCAGAAGGAAATTCTCGAAATGCCGAACCTGATCGAGGTCCAGAAGGATTCCTACAACTGGTTCCTTCGGAAGGGTCTTCATGAGGTGTTCGAGGATATCTCTCCGATTGAGGATTACAGCGGACATCTGAGCCTGGAGTTTGTCGACTACCAGCTTTGCGAGGACGAAGTTAAGTACACGATCGATGAGTGTAAGGAGCGCGACGCCACTTACGCAGCACCGATGAAGGTGAAGGTACGTCTTCACAATACGGAAACCGACGAAATCAACGAGCATACGATTTTCATGGGTGATTTCCCGCTCATGACCGAGACCGGTACATTTGTTATCAACGGTGCCGAGCGTGTTATCGTAAGCCAGCTGGTTCGTTCTCCCGGTATCTACTATGCAATTACCAGAGATAAGCTCGGTAAGAAACTTTATGCCTGCACCGTTATTCCGAACCGTGGTGCATGGCTTGAATATGAGACCGATTCCAATGACGTTTTCTATGTTCGCGTAGACCGTAACCGTAAGGTTCCGATTTCCGTTCTTGTCCGCGCGCTCGGCGTAGGCACCAATGAGGAAATCCGTGAGCTGTTCGGTGAAGAGAAGAAGATGGAAGCAAGCTTCCAGAAGGATCCGTCCGAGGATTACAAGAGCGGTATTCTGGAACTCTATAAGAAGCTTCGTCCCGGTGAGCCCCCGTCACTGGAGAACGCGGAGTCTTTGATCAACGGTATGTTCTTTGACCCGAGACGTTATGACCTTGCGCGTGTCGGTCGTTATAAGTTCAATAAGAAGCTCATGCTGAAGAACCGGATTGCCGGTCACAAGTTTGCTGAGGACGTTATCGATACGACCACCGGTGAGATTCTTGCCGAGGCCGGAACCGTTGCGACCGAGGAGCTGGCTGAGCAGATTCAGAACCTTGCAATTCCTTATGTATGGATTCAGGGCGAAGAGCACAATGTCAAGATTCTGTCCAATATGATGGTTGACCTTGCGCTTTATGCTCCGGAAGCGAAGAAGGCACTCGACATCAACGAGCTTGTTTACTATCCGGTTCTTAAGGAAATTATGGATACGGTTTCCGATCCGGAAGCGATTACCGAGGAAATCCACAAGAGAATTCTTGACCTGATTCCGAAGCACATCACCAAGGAGGATATCTTCGCCTCCATTAACTATAACATGCACCTTGAGCACGGCATCGGCAACGAGGATGATATCGACCATCTCGGAAACCGTCGTATCCGTGCCGTCGGCGAGCTCCTTCAGAACCAGTACCGTATCGGTATGTCCCGTATGGAGCGTGTGGTTCGTGAGCGTATGACCACGCAGGATCCGGACAGCATCACGCCGCAGTCCCTCATCAACATTAAGCCCGTTACCGCAGCGGTTAAGGAGTTCTTCGGAAGCTCCCAGCTGTCCCAGTTCATGGACCAGCACAACCCGCTCGGCGAGCTGACGCATAAGAGACGTCTTTCCGCACTCGGCCCCGGCGGTCTGTCCCGTGACCGTGCAGGCTTCGAAGTTCGAGACGTTCACTACACGCACTACGGCCGTATGTGCCCGATTGAGACCCCCGAAGGTCCGAACATCGGTCTTATCAACTCCCTTGCATCCTATGCAAGAATCAACGAGTACGGTTTCGTAGAGGCGCCTTACCGCAAGGTAAGCCATGAAGATCCCGAGAACCCGACGGTTACGGATGAGGTTGTATACCTTACCGCCGACGAGGAAGACCGTTATGTAGTAGCGCAGGCGAATGAAACGCTTGATGCCGACGGTCACTTCGTAAAGGATAACGTATCCGGTCGTTACCGCACCGAGACTTCGTTGTTCCCGAAGAAGAAGATCGATCTGATGGACGTATCGCCTAAGATGGTATTTTCCGTGGCTACGGCCATGATTCCGTTCCTGCAGAACGATGACGCAAACCGTGCCCTCATGGGTTCGAACATGCAGCGTCAGGCAGTTCCGCTTCTCTTCACCGATTCGCCTGTTGTCGGCACCGGAATGGAAGAGAAGGTAGCCGTTGACTCCGGTGTCTGCGTTCTTGCGAAGGCAGCCGGTACCGTAGAGCGCGCCGAGGCAAATCGCATCGTTATCCGCAATGAGGACGGCAACCGCGACGAATACAAGCTTCAGAAGTTCGCACGAAGCAACCAGGGTACCAGCATCAACCAGAGACCGATCGTTCACAAGGGCGATGTGGTTAAGGCCGGTCAGGTAATTGCCGACGGTCCTTCGACCTCCGGCGGTGAGCTTGCACTCGGTAAGAACCCTCTCATCGGTTTCATGACCTGGGAAGGTTACAACTACGAGGATGCGGTTCTTCTTTCGGAGCGTCTGGTTCGTGATGACGTTTATACTTCGGTTCATATTGAGGAGTACGAGGCGGAAGCCCGTGACACCAAGCTCGGACCGGAAGAGATTACCCGTGATGTTCCCGGTGTCGGCGACGACGCTTTGAAGGATCTCGACGAGCGCGGAATCATCCGCATCGGCGCAGAGGTTCGTGCCGGTGACATCCTTGCCGGTAAGGTAACGCCTAAGGGCGAGACCGAACTGACTGCCGAGGAGCGTCTGCTCCATGCCATTTTCGGCGAGAAGGCACGTGAAGTTCGTGACACCTCCCTGCGTGTACCGCACGGCGAATTCGGTATCATCGTAGACGCCAAAGTATTCACCCGTGAGAACGGCGATGAGCTTCCTCCGGGGGTAAATGAGAGCGTTCGCGTTTATATTGCACAGAAGAGAAAGATTCAGGTCGGCGATAAGATGGCAGGCCGTCACGGTAACAAGGGTGTTGTATCCCGCGTTCTTCCGGTTGAGGATATGCCGTTCCTTCCGAACGGTCGTCCGCTTGACATCGTTCTGAACCCGCTCGGCGTTCCGTCCCGTATGAACATCGGTCAGGTTCTTGAGATTCACCTGAGTCTCGCTTCCGCAGTGCTCGGCTTCAAGGTTTCCACCCCGGTATTCGACGGTGCGAACGAGGTCGACATTATGGAGACCCTCGAGCTTGCCAATGACTATGTCAACATGGAGATCGAGGACTTCAAGAAGAAATACAAAGACATCCTTCTTCCCGAGGTTATGGAATACCTTCTTACCCACACGGAGAACCGTGAGGACTGGAAGGGCGTTCCGATCAAGCCGGACGGAAAGGTTCAGCTTCGCGACGGTCGTACCGGTGAGGCATTTGACGGCGAAGTTACAGTGGGCTTCATGCATTATCTGAAGCTGCACCACCTGGTAGACGATAAGATTCATGCACGTTCGACCGGCCCCTACTCGCTGGTAACGCAGCAGCCTCTCGGCGGTAAAGCCCAGTTCGGCGGACAGCGTTTCGGTGAGATGGAGGTTTGGGCACTGGAAGCTTACGGTGCCGCTCACATCCTGCAGGAGATTCTTACCGTTAAGTCCGACGATGTTACCGGACGTGTTAAGACGTACGAGGCAATCATCAAGGGCGACAATATTTCCGAATGCGGTATTCCGGAATCCTTCAAGGTATTGCTGAAGGAACTTCAGTCCCTGGCACTCGATGTAACCGTACTCGATGAGAACGGCGAAGAGGTTGTCATGACCGAAGACATTGACACCGGCGACCGCAGTCTGAGAAGCCTGATTGAAGGCGACAATGTTCCTCGAAATGCGGATGATTTCGGAGACGGATATCTGGAGGTTACTCCCGACAGCGCTACCGGCACTTTCAGTTACGGCAGCGGCGACGATCTGTCCGACAGTGAGGATGAGTTCTAAACATTTTCATCTGCAAACGAATATTAGGAAGGAGCAATCAACAGCATGATGCCAAATGATTTCGATAACGAGGAAGTAAAAGAGATTACTTACGACGCCATCAAGATCGGCCTTGCCTCTCCCGAGAAGATTAAGGAGTGGGCGCGCGCCGGCCGTAAGGGCGACGTAACCGATTATGAAGTAAAGAAGCCGGAGACCATTAACTACAGAACGCTGAAGCCCGAGCGCGACGGTCTGTTCTGTGAGAAGATCTTCGGACCCACCAAGGACTGGGAATGTCATTGCGGAAAGTACAAGAAGATCCGCTATAAGGGCTTTGTCTGCGAGCGCTGCGGCGTTGAAGTAACGAAGGCCAGCGTACGCCGTGAGCGTATGGGCTACATCGAGCTTGCCGCACCGGTTTCCCATATCTGGTATTTCAAGGGAATCCCGAGCCGTATGGGACTTCTCCTTGACCTTTCTCCGAGAGTACTCGAGAAGGTGTTGTATTTTGCGAGCTATATCGTACTTGACGCCGGCAACACGACGCTCAATGTAAAGGATATCCTGAGTGATCAGGAGTACCGTAACGCCGTTGAGGAGTTCGGTGAGGACAGCTTCCGCGTAGGCATGGGTGCCGAGGCGATTATGGAGCTTCTGAAGGCAATCGACCTTGACAAGGAGGCCGAGGACCTGAAGGCAGAGCTTCTTGAGAGCAACGGACAGAAGCGTGCGCGTATCGTGAAGCGTCTCGAGGTTGTGGAAGCATTCCGTGAGTCCGGCAACCGCCCTGAGTGGATGATCCTGACCTGCATTCCGGTAATTCCGCCGGATCTCCGTCCTATGGTTCAGCTGGACGGCGGCCGTTTCGCCACTTCCGATATGAACGATCTGTATCGCCGTATCATCAACCGTAACAACCGTCTTAAGAGACTTCTCGAGCTCGGCGCGGCTGACATCATCGTCCGCAACGAGAAGAGAATGCTGCAGGAGGCTGTTGATGCGTTAAATGACAACGGACGTCGCGGCAGACCGGTTACCGGCCCCGGCAACCGTGCCCTTAAGTCCCTTTCCGATATGTTAAAGGGTAAGCAGGGTCGTTTCCGTCAGAACCTTCTCGGTAAGCGTGTTGACTACTCCGGCCGTTCCGTTATCGTAGTGGGTCCCGAATTGAAGATTTACCAGTGCGGTCTCCCGAAGGAGATGGCCATCGAGCTGTTTAAGCCCTTCGTTATGAAGGAGCTTGCCGCAAGAGGCATTGCACAGAATATTAAGTCTGCCAAGAAGATGGTAGAGCGTCTTAACGATTGCGTATGGGATGTCCTTGAGGACGTTATCCGTGAGCATCCGGTAATGCTGAACCGTGCACCAACGCTGCACCGTCTCGGTATTCAGGCGTTCGAGCCGATTCTTGTAGAAGGTAAGGCAATCAAGCTTCATCCGCTCGTATGTACCGCATTCAACGCGGACTTCGACGGTGACCAGATGGCTGTACACCTTCCGCTGTCTGTAGAAGCTCAGGCAGAGTGCCGCTTCCTTCTGCTTTCTCCGAACAACCTCTTAAAGCCGTCTGACGGTGGCCCGGTTGCCGTTCCTTCCCAGGATATGGTACTCGGTATCTACTACCTGACGATGGAGAAGCCCGGCGACAAGGGCGAGGGCATGTTCTTCAAGAACGAGAGCGAAGCAATCCTTGCTTACGAGAACGGATATATCACCCTTCAGGCGAAGATCAAGGTTCGCCGCGCAGGTGTTGACGCGGACGGCAAGACCGTATACCGTACCATCGAGTCCACCCTCGGCCGTTTCATTTTCAATGAGATCATCAGCCAGGATCTCGGCTACGTAGACCGTACGAACCCCGAGAACTTCCTGAAGCTTGAGGTAGACTTCCTCGTTAAGAAGAAGGAACTGAAGCAGATTCTGGAGCGCTGTATCAATACGCACGGCGCAACCAAGACTGCGGAAACGCTGGATGCCATCAAGGCACTCGGCTATAAGTATTCCACCCGCGCTGCCATGACTGTATCCATCGCGGATATGACCGTTCCGGCAGCCAAGAAGGATATTCTCGCGAAAGCCGAAGGCACTGTTGAAGAGATCGCGGAAGCTTACCGTGCAGGTTTGATGACGGACAATGAGCGTTATCGTGCCGTAATCGATACCTGGAAGGAAGCCGATGCCGAGCTTACGAAGCAGCTGCTTTCCGGTCTTGACCGTTACAACAACATTAAGATGATGGCCGATTCCGGTGCCCGTGGTTCCGATAAGCAGATTAAGCAGCTTGCCGGTATGCGTGGTCTCATGGCCGATACCTCCGGTAAGACCATCGAGCTGCCGATTAAGGCAAACTTCCGTGAAGGTCTTGACGTACTCGAATACTTCATCTCCGCACACGGCGCACGTAAGGGTCTGTCCGATACGGCTCTTCGTACCGCAGACTCCGGTTATCTGACCCGTCGTCTGGTTGACGTTTCGCAGGATCTCATCATCCGTGAGACGGACTGTGCAGAAGGCAGAGACGAGATTCCGGGAATGGAAATCGGCGCCTTCATGGACGGCAAAGAAGAAATCGAAAGCCTTAAGGACCGTATCACCGGCCGTACCGCTGCAGAGGACTACTATGATGACAACGGCGATCTGATCGTCCGCAAGAATCATATGATCACTCCCAAGCGCGCAGCCCGTATTATGGCAACCAAGGCATTTACCTATTGGGATGAAGAGAAGCAGGAGATGCGGCCGAAGCTTGATGCCAAGGTTAAGATCCGTACCGTCCTTACCTGTAAGTCTCACCTCGGCGTATGCTCCAAGTGCTACGGCGCGAACATGGCTACCGGCGAGGCCGTACAGGTCGGCGAAGCAATCGGTATCATTGCCGCTCAGTCCATCGGTGAGCCCGGTACACAGCTTACCATGAGAACCTTCCATACCGGCGGTGTGGCAGGTGACGATATCACACAGGGTCTTCCCCGTGTTGAAGAGCTTTTCGAGGCCCGTAAGCCGAAGGGTCTTGCAATCATTTCCGAGTTCGCAGGCCGTGCAACGATCAGCGATACGAAGAAGAAGCGTGAAGTTACCGTTACCAACGAGGAAACCGGTGAGACCAGAACCTACCTGATCCCTTACGGTTCCGTTCTGAAGATTACCGACGGCCAGATGCTTTCCGCTGGTGACGCGCTTACGGTTGGTTCCGTTAACCCGCATGATCTCCTGAAGATCAAGGGCGTTCGTGACGTACAGGACTACATGACCAAGGAAGTTCAGCGCGTATACCGCCTGCAGGGTGTAGAAATTAACGATAAGCACATTGAAGTAATTGTTCGCCAGATGCTCAAGAAGGTTCGCGTTGAGGAGAAGGGTGATTCCGAATTCCTTCCCGGAACCAGCGTAGATGCTCTTGATTTCGAAGAGGTGAACGAGCAGCTCGTTGCGGAGGGTAAGAGACCCGCAGAAGGCAAGCAGGTTATGCTCGGTATTACGAAGGCTTCCCTTGCTACCAACTCCTTCCTGTCGGCAGCTTCCTTCCAGGAGACCACCAAGGTTCTTACCGACGCGGCTATCCGCGGACGTATCGATCCGCTCATTGGTCTTAAGGAGAACGTTATCCTCGGTAAACTGATTCCTGCCGGAACCGGTATGAAGAAGTACCGCAACATCCGTCTGGATACGGATAACGAGATTCTTGATAATATTGAAGGTTTCGAGGATGAGTACCGCACCAACCTGAACGGTCAGGAAGAGATTGCGGCCGATACCATCGACGATACCGAAAACGTTGATTTCGAAGACGAGTACACCGAAGAGTTCGACGAGTCCGATTTCTATGATGCGGAATTCGCTGACGATGACTTCGAGTACGAGGAACTCGACGACGAAGAGAAGGACGACGAGTAATCAGAGTCCGAAAGCTAAACCGCACGGGGGCAGGAGCTCCTGCCCCCGTGATTTTTTCAAATTTCTTTTTTCTTTTTTTTTCCAAAGATATCCATTACATTTTCCGGTATAAGAATTGAATAATCAATGCAATCAGGAGGTTTCATGGAAGAATTGAACAGCCTGTCCGTTTCCGAACTTCGGCAAATGGCAAAAGAAAAAGGCATTAACGGTTACAGCAGCATGAAAAAGAGCGAGCTCGTTGCGGCACTGGCTCCTGTTAAGGCGCCCGTAAAGCCCGCAGAGACCGCAAAACCTGCGGAGGCAGCGCACCCGGTGAAAGAGGAGAAGCCCGCGGAGACCCCACGCCCGGTGAAAGAAGAGAAGCCCGCGGAGGCAGTACGTCCTGTTAGAACGGAAAGACCCACCCCGGCGCGGCAGGAGAGACCTGCACAGCCCCCGCACTACACAACGCGTCCGGAAAGACCGTCGCAGCCTGCCCAGGTGATCCGCCGTACCGTCGGCGATCCGTCGATGATTCAGAGGCAGAGCGCACCTGCGGGTGAGAACGCGCAGCTTGACAGCGGCATCTCGAAGTGCGGCATTCTCGAGATCGCGGCCGAGCAGTCCTTCGGTTTTATCCGAAACGAGAACTATCTTCCGGGACCGGATGATGTGTATGTATCTCCGGCGCTGATCAAGCGTTACAATCTGACGACCGGTGACATTATCTGCGGAAATCTGAAGGTGAAGTCGCCTGCCGAGAAATTCGTCGCGCTTCTTTACATCACGAAAATCAACGGGGAGAATCCGGAGCTTTCCGCGAGACGGAAGCGTTTCGACAAGCTGACGCCGGTATTCCCGCATGACAGACTGCGTCTTGAAACACCCGGAGGCCCGACCTCCGTACGTATTGTCGATCTCCTTTCGCCCATCGGCAAAGGACAGCGCGGGATGATCGTTTCTCCGCCGAAGGCAGGTAAAACGACGCTCCTCAAGGACATCGCGAGAGCCGTGCAGAAGAACAATCCAGACCTTCACATGATCATTCTTCTGATCGACGAGCGTCCCGAGGAAGTTACCGATATGAAGGACAGCATCAAGGGCGACAATGTGGAGATTATTTATTCCACATTTGACGAGGCGCCCGAGCAGCACAAGCGTGTTTCGGAAATGACCGTGGAGCACGCGAAGCGGCTTGTGGAATACGGCAAGGACGTTATTATTCTTTTGGACAGCATCACGCGTCTTGCGAGAGCCTACAACCTTACCTGTCAGTCCAGCGGACGTACGCTTTCCGGCGGTCTTGACCCTGCAGCGCTTTACATGCCGAAGCGTTTCTTCGGCGCGGCCCGCTGCATGAAGGAGGGGGGCAGCCTGACGATTCTCGCGACAGCCCTTGTGGATACCGGAAGCCGTATGGATGACGTCGTATTCGAAGAATTCAAGGGCACCGGCAACATGGAACTGACGCTGAACCGCGCGCTTTCCGAGCGCCGGATCTTCCCGGCAATCGATCTTCCGAAGTCCAGCACCCGAAGAGAAGATCTGCTTCTCTCGCCGGTGGAACAGGAGGCCAATCTGATTATGCGTCGCGCATTTGGCGGAGCAAGAGCGGAAGAGGCGACCGAGCAGATCGTCAACATGTTCACACATACACGCTCCAATGCGGAATTCATTACGCAGCTGAAGCGGACAAGAATATTTTAGTAATTAAGCGGGAGTGAAAGAACCAATGCTTAACAAAGAAGCAGGCGGAGCCCGCAAATGGCTTCTGCTGGTCGGAGTCCTTTTGGGAATCGCGGTAATAACCGAGATCCTGTTACTTGCGGGAATCTTCCGAAAGGGCAAGGACAATAAAAAAAGCGGCGGCAAGGATCCGACACAGGCGGTAGCCGGGCGTCCGACAGACGCGCCGGAGCCGACGGATGAACCGGAACCGACGGACGGGCCCGGACCGATAGGGTCGGTCAATATGGTTAACGTCTGGAGAGTGAAAAGCATAGACCTCGACCGCGACGGATTATCCTACCGCGCATACTCCTACGAGTATGATGAAAGCGGCAACATGACGCAGCTTCTATGGATGAACGAAGAGGGTGAAGTCGACCAGAAGAGGGAATTCCGCTATGACGCGGAGAATCATCTCGTATGGTCGCAGACTGTCTCAACAGCGGCACACGGGGCGAATTTTGAGGAAGAGAACACCTACGATTCGCGGGGAAGATTGACGGAGAGAAGAACAGTCAGTTCGGGCAACGTGTACAGAACCTTATACGAATATGACGATAATGACCTTCTGATTTCAGAGACGGAGGAGTACGGCGATCCGCCGGCGACGTCCTACCGAATCGGGTACACCTATGACGAAACCGGAAAGCAGACGCTTATTGAGTGGTTCAACAATGTGGACATTCGGGACACGCGAATTGTGATGGAGTATGACGAGCGCGGAAATCTGATCCGTGAGACGACCTACTCGGAAGCTACGGGGGAGGTCTCCGGCATGCATGTACTCAAATACGACTCCCAAAACCGGGTTATTGAGGACGCGCACTACTCGGACGAAGGCGAAACACCGCTCTATATCATCCGGAAAGAATATGATGAGAAGGGAAACCTGATCCGCCGGGACATCAACGCAAGACCGGAGCTTTCTTCCGCCCGGACCGAGACGGATGAGTATACATATGACGAAAGAGGCAGGCTGATCCGCGAGCGGGATTATTACTTTGATGCGGAGGAAATGGCCCTTCGGACCGATACGGAGAACGAATATGATTCGAACGGTATGATCATCAAGGTCACCCATCGGAATCCGGACGGAACCGTGTCGGGTTATGACTACTACGAATACGTCTCATTTATCGTACCTTACGCGAGCCTGACGGACGAGGAAAAGGAATGGTACGAGCGGGAGAACGGTGTGTTCCGCCAAGGCAAACGAATAGGAAACTGCGATGACGGAGTGCCATCGCAGTTTTTAGTTCAAAGCTTCCGGTAGATGTTCTTGTCCCGCTCTAAAAGTCCTTCGGATATCATGTCGCGGCGGATCGTGCAGAAGTCATCGTGAAAGTCGGCGATGATCAGGTTGACTTCGCGCTCGGTGTAGTCGCGCCTGGGTTCGAATGCTTTCGCAATCTCCTCAAGGACGATGAGTTCCTTCTTTCTTTGGGCGGGAATGCTTTTCAGCTTGCCGTATTCGAAGAATGCGTCGAGCACCTTCTTGCGATAGGCTTCGTCGCGCTCGTCCTGAAGGGACTTTTCCTCAGACCGCTCACGCAGGATTTCGAGAATCGAGACATTGAAGACGTCCCCGTTCACGGCGTAAACGGTGTAATACTGCTCCTTTCTCGAAGTGACCGCGCCGGCGTCCACCAGTTTCTTTAAGTGAAAGGAGATTGTGGCGGGCGTCAGGTTCAGGCGCTCCGCGAGACGCTCCACATACATGTCCTCCTCCATGAGGGACTTCAGAATCTGAATACGGGACTTGTCCGCGAGGCATTTGAATAGGGTAATGGCTTGCAACTCAGTCATGTGGCACCTCCTGTTCGTTACTCGGTGAAGAGCGCGTCGATTTCCGAAACGGCGGAAAGCTTGGCTTCCTCAATCAGAATCTTGCGGTCGTCGGAGTGTGCCTTCGCCGTCTCAAGCGAAACTCTCCAGGAATCGGTGATCCGCTTGAAAAGCGCGGCAAATGTGACACGGATATCTCCGTTCTGCTTCGCCGCCGCGTCATATACGGATCTTGCAATGTCGTAGACATTGAATTTCGCCTTCAAAATGTTAGCTTCATCGGCCCGCCCTTCTTCGGAGAGGGCTGTGATTTCGTTCGTTACGGTTTCTTTTTTCTCATCCAGAAACTTGTAAAATGATTCTTGATTCATAGTATTTCCTTCTTTCGTTCCATATATTTTGATTTTATCATCGCCGTTATGCTCTCACAAAATCTAATTCGACAGATGTCAAAACAGATAATAGCGGAGAAATTGATATTTGTCAATATGTTTTTTTGAAAATCGGGCAATTTGATTCCTATTGTTTTCTTGCGCTGCAAATTCGCGTGCGAATATGTTGCAAAACACGATGCGGTGATGTATAATGTCAAAAACAGTATCTTTGTGTGGTTAAGGAGGTTGTTATGCCGAATATTAAACCGATTTCCGAATTAAGAAATTATACGGAAGTACTGAAAGAAGTAGATGATACTCGTCGTGTCTATCTAACAAGGAATGGGCATGGAGAGTATTGCATATTGACTATGAAAGAGATTGACGAGCTGGATAAGTTTAAGGCTGCTTATGAGCTGTTTATAAAACTGAAGCACGCCGAAGAAAGATCCGAACGGGAAGGATGGATTGAAGCTGACGAACTTGAGAAAGAGCTGGGGGTAAAAGACGTTTGAAGTATCGCTTGAAATACTCGCAAGACGTCGCAGATAAACTTCGAGGCATTGGGTCACGGTTAAGAAGTACCTATGGAGAGGTTATATCGAATCGGGCTTTAAGCGTGTTAATGAAAGAAATACGCAGTCTTCAAATCAATCCCCAGAAAGGGCCAACGGTTGAGACGATACTCGGCGTGGCATCGCCTTACAGGTTTATTCACGTTGGGCCGAATATTGTGTTTTACAGAGTGCAAAAAGATACTGTTTATATTGTAGAACTGTTTCATGAAAAAGAAGATTTCCTGCGGAAAATGTTCGGCATTAGTTTGAGAACACAGGAAAGCATAGATTTTTGGGGAGACTAGGGAATAACAAAATAAGGAGCCGATACAATGGATTTTGTGTGGATCGGGATTTTGATTGTTACATTTGCCGTTTCGGCAGGGATGCTTCTGCTTTTGCGAAGGACCGGGACGGGCCGCAGGACAGGTCTGGTCTGTGCTGTTGTTGCATTCCTTTTTACAGCTGCATTTACACTGAAGCACATAATGAACGCGCCGATTATTATGCTGCATTACGGTGTGTACCTGGTTGTTGTGATGTGTGTGGACGGAATCTGCTCGGCTTATGAGAAAAAGCATAAGGAGCAGGACTCCGAAGAGAAGAAATCAAGACGTGCACCGGTGTTCGTTGCGGCCGCCGCAGGCTGTTTTATCTACCTTTTGATCGGGCTTTTCACCGCAAACCGGATCAAGCGGACGGAATATACGCTGACCACGGAGAAAGAGATTCCGAACGGACAGTTATGCATCGTGCAGCTTTCCGACGTGCATCTCGGAACGACAATTGATGAGAAAGACTTTCGGAAACTGCTGAAGCGTATTTCCGATGAGAAACCGGATGTAGTTGTGATAACCGGTGATTTCGCAGACGTTAATACGAAAAGGGACCTGATGGTGCGGTGCTGTGAGGCGCTCGGTGAGTTGAAACCGACATACGGGGTGTTCTATATCGGCGGCAATCACGATTCCGAAGATATGAAGTTCACGCCCGAAGAACTGCACGCGGAGCTTCGAAAGAACGGCGTGACCGTGCTTTCGGATGAAGTTTTCCTTTCGGCTACCGGCCTGTGCATCATCGGCAGGAAGGACCATTCCGTGTCACGGGACAGCATAAGAACGCTTTACAAACGATATGAGGAGCAGAGCAGGGAATGGGCCCCGGTGAGTTCCTATGCGGATGACTCTTTGGATTGCTACACTGTCGTTTTGGATCATCAGCCGGATGATTTTACGGCCGAAGCGGAAGCCGGAGTTGACCTGGTTCTGTGCGGGCATGCCCACGGCGGTTTTCTGTTACCGCTTCGCTGGATGTGGAAGATTTTCCCGGATTTTGTGTTCCGGGTGGACCTCTGCGACGGAATAAAACGGATTTTCGGCACGGATTTCATCGTCTCGACCGGCGCGGGGACCTGCCTGACCGATTTCAAAACCGGAACCGTGTCGGAGTATGTCGTGATATATGTGAAACAGAAGCGGTAAATCGCAGTAAAATATCAAAAATAAAGACTTGCATTCCGTAAAATGCTATGCTATAATAAGTCCGCTGTCCCTTTGGGGGACATATGATTCGGATGTCAGGTCGACTGGTTTCGGCCGGCCGGCTAACCATAATATTTGATTAAATGAGAGGTGAACGTTATGAAGGAAGCAATTCAGCCGAAGTACTATCAGGCAAAGGTTACCTGCAACTGCGGTAATGAATTCGTAACCGGATCTACCAAGTCTGAGATCCATGTGGAAATCTGTTCCAAGTGCCATGCTTTTTACACCGGCCAGAAGAAGGCTGTACAGGCACGCGGCGCGATTGAGAAGTTCAACAAGAAGTACGGCTTCTAATCGGTTCCGTCTTGGTAAATGAAATAGGACGAGTAAAAGAGTTGAGGTATCATCCGTATCTCAACTCATTTTTTTAGAAAGCAATTAGGAGGGGAGAAATGAAGCGGTATTCCGGAATCGGCGGACAGGCAGTTATGGAAGGCGTAATGATGCGGAACAAGAACCGTTACGCGGTGGCGTGCCGGAAGCCTGACGGCGAGATCGTCGTAGACGTGAAGGAGACGCACAGCATCACCGAGAAGCTTCCGTTTCTCGGCTGGCCTTTCCTGCGCGGCACGGTCAGCCTGATTGAGTCGATGGTCATCGGAATCAAGACGCTGATGTATTCGGCGGATTTCATCGAGGACGACGCGCCCGCCAAGAAAACTGCCGATGCGGCAAATGCAACCGCCAATGACAATATATCGGATAATACTACGGAAGAGGCGCAGACCGCAGATGGTACGGCGGCAACCGCAACCGCCGAGCCTAAGAAGCCCGAATCCGCCATGACACCGTTCATGATTTTCTGCACGATAGCGCTTTCCCTCGGATTGTCCATCGGACTGTTCTTCTTCCTGCCCCTGCTGATCGCGGAAGGCGTGGAGATGCTGACCGGCTGGGACAGCCCGTTCGCCGTCAGTTGTATCGAGGGCGTGACACGTATCCTGATCTTCGTCGGTTATGTTGCAGCCATTTCGCTGTTGCCGGACATCAAGCGCGTGTACCGCTATCACGGCGCGGAGCACAAATCCATCAACTGTATTGAAAGCGGACTGCCGCTTACCGTAGAGAACGCGCGGGCTTCCTCGAAGGAGCACAAGCGCTGCGGTACAAGCTTTCTGATCATTGTAATCGCAATCAGTATCCTTGTCTTTTCGATTGTGAACTGCTTTGTGATTTATGACGGCGATTCCCGCATCATCAAGATTCTGGTGCGCTTCGGAATCCGCCTACTCCTGCTTCCTCTGGTTGCGGGAATCAGCTATGAGTTTCTGCGGCTGGCGGGACGTTCGGAAAGCCGCATCGTGAATATTCTGAGCCGCCCCGGCATCTGGATGCAGGGACTGACCACGAAAGAGCCCGATGACGCCATGCTCGAATGCGCGATTGCTTCGGTAGAGGCGGTTTTCGACTGGAAAGCATTTATCAACGGAGAGCAAAATGACCTATCGGGAAGCACTCAAAACAGCGACGGTACAGCTTCGGAATGCACAGGTTCCGGATGCGGATTATGACGCGCGCGAACTGCTTTTTTATGTCACGGGAATGACGCGCGAGCAGTGGCTTCTTCGAAGCGGTGAGCACATCACCGAGGCGGAAAGCACCAGATACGCGGAACTCCTCGGACGCCGCGCGGGGCGCGAACCCCTGCAGCAGATTATAGGCGTTTCGTACTTTATGGGGCTTCCGTTCAAAGTAACGTCGGACACGCTGTGCCCGAGACAGGACACGGAACTTCTTGCCGAGACGGCAATACCGCTTTGTAAAGACGCGAAGGTACTCGACATGTGTACCGGAACCGGCTGCCTCGCGATCAGCATTTCTAAGCTCGCAGGACCCGCTTCGGTGACGGCAGCGGACCTTTCGAAACCTGCCCTTTCGGTTGCTATGGCCAATGCGAAGGCGAACGGGGCAGACGTCACATTTGCCGCAAGTGATATGTTTAGAAACGTAGGGGACACCTACGATGTAATTGTTTCCAATCCCCCTTACATCCCGGCGGAGCAGATGGATACGCTGATGCCGGAGGTGAAGGACTATGAGCCCCGGATGGCGCTCTACGGGGGAGAGGACGGATTAGATTTCTACCGGATCCTTACCGCGGAAGGCGCGAAGCATCTGCGGCCGGCGGGACCGGAGAAGAAAGGAGGATACCTGATCGTGGAGATCGGTTTTGACCAGGGGAAGTCTGTGCCCGAACTGTTCCGGGCGGCGGGGTTCTCCGATGTAACGGTGAAGAAGGACTACGCGGGACATGACCGCGTGGTGGTCGGACATTTGTAGCGTTTTCTTGCTGTTTTGGGATTAACGAAAAATGCTATAAAGGAGACCATAGAAATGTTTGATAAATTAGAAGACTTATTAAAGCGTTATGAGGAAATGCAGCTGGAGCTTTCCGACCCTGCGGTGACGAGCAATCCGGAGCGTTTCCGTAAACTGATGAAGGAACAGAGCGACATGCAGCCGCTCGTTGAGGCGTATACCGAGTACAAGAAGGCGAAGGAGACGATTGCCGACAGCGAAGACCTGCTCGCGTCCGAAAGCGACGAGGAGATGCGGGAGATGCTGAAGGAAGAGCTCGCGACCGCCAAAGAGGACGTGGAGCGCCTTGAGCAGAAGATGAAGATCCTTCTTCTGCCGAAGGACCCGCTTGACGAGAAGGATGTTATCGTCGAAATCCGTGCGGGCGCAGGCGGTGACGAGGCGGCGCTTTTCGCGGCCGAGCTGTACCGCATGTACATCCACTACATTGAGTCGCGTCATTGGAAGACCGAGCTCGTAAACATTGATGAAACCGGAATCGGCGGCATGAAGGAAGTGCAGTTTATGGTGCACGGCAAGGGCGCTTATTCCGTATTGAAGTTTGAAAGCGGCGTACACCGCGTGCAGCGTGTTCCCGAGACCGAATCGGGCGGACGCATTCACACATCGACGGCTTCGGTTGCCGTAATGCCGGAGGCAGAAGATGTGGACATTCAGATTGATGAGAAGGACATCCGGATCGACGTAATGCGCGCATCCGGTAACGGCGGCCAGTGCGTTAACACAACAGACTCCGCCGTACGTCTTACGCACTATCCGACAGGCATTGTCGTTTATTCACAGACCGAAAAATCGCAGTTACAGAACAAGGATAAGGCATTTGCCCTGCTTCGTTCCAAACTGTACGATTTGGAGCTTCAGAAAGCGCACGAGGCCGAAGCTGCGGCGAGACGGAGCCAGATCGGTACGGGTGACCGCTCCGAGAAGATTCGGACGTATAATTTCCCGCAGAGCCGCGTGACCGATCACCGGATCGGACTGACGCTCTACAAGCTCGACAAGATTATGAACGGCGACTTACAGGAGATTCTGGACGCGCTGACCACGGCCGACCAGGCCGCGAAGCTTACAAGCGAGGAAGCTTGAAGCAGGATTGTGGCGGCACTCCTGGGGAGGCTTACGGCATAGGATATCTCGGAGAGGGTTATGATTACAGCCAGATCGAATACGCAACTGAAGCAGATTGCGAAGCTTTTAAAGAAGCGGAGCGCAAGGGAAGAGGAACGGGTTTATGTCATTGAGGGCAGAAAGATGTTCTTCGAGGTTCTCTCGCAGGCTCCGGAGCTTCTCGTAAAAGCATATTGGTCGCAGTCCGGTCTTTCGGGGCTCACAGGAGAGGAGAAGGCCCTGCTTTCCGCCTGCCCTTACGAGGAGGTTTCGGACGACGCGTTCGACTCGGTTGCGGAGACCGTTACGCCCCAGGGCGTTTTAGCACTTGTGAAGATGCCCGAGCATACGGCGGAGGAACTCTCGGGGAGCGGTAAGAACCTGCTCCTTTTGGAGACGCTGCAGGATCCCGGGAATCTCGGGACGATCCTTCGTACCGCGGAAGCAGCCGGAATCGGAGGAATCATCCTCTCTGCGGATTCCGTGGACGCTTTCTCCCCGAAGACTGTCCGCGCCACCATGGGTGCGGTGTTCCGGGTACCCTTCGTGTATGTGTCCGATTTTGCGCAGACGGTTTTGGGGTTAAAGGAGAACGGCTACACGGTTTACGCGGCACACCTTCAGGGTTCGGTGCCGTATGACGAGCCGGACTACAAGGGAAGCTGTGCGGTCATGATCGGAAACGAGGGCAACGGGCTTTCGGATGAAGCGACGGCACTTGCGGACGTACGCATCCGGATCCCGATGGAAGGCAAAGCCGAATCCCTGAATGCAGGCGTAGCAGCCGCGCTTATGATGTACGAATTGAGAAGACACTGATAAAAAAACGGCGGCCCGTTAGTCGGGACGCCGTTCCTTATATCGAAGCGTTTAAACGGATTTCTTCTGGAAGAGAAGCGAGAAGCCTTTCTCGCCGGACTTCGCGATGAAGATGCGGTACAGATTCTGCCAGTGCTTCGCGAACATGATCGCGACGATGGAGAAGACGAAGATGGTCGCCGGTGTGAGGCCGGTCACGTCGACAACTCTGAGCGCGAACAGGATCGCGGTGTTGAGCGTCGAAAGGACGATGTAGTCAGTAATCCAGGTGATCATGAAGATGAACAGAACGGCAAGTAGGCAGAACTTCTGGTCGAAACCGAAGAGGACGCCGATGAGCGTCGCGAAGCCTTTGCCGCCGTGGAACTTCAGATAGAACGGGAACATATGTCCGAGGATGCAGCCGCAGCCTGCGAAGAGCCCGTAAGCCTGGTTGCCTGTAATCAGCGTCGTCAGAAACGACGCGAGAATGCCCTTCAGAATGTCCATGCCGCCGACGAGAATCCCCGCCTTCCAGCCGAGGACAAATGTCACGTTGGAAGCCCCGGGATTGCCCGTGCCTTCCTTATGGATGTTGACGTTCTTAATCCGCGATACGGTATCGGCGGTACTGAAGCAGCCGATCAGATATCCGATTACAGTTGCAAGAACATATCCCATGTTTCGGAAGCTCTCCTTTCTGAAGTCTTAAACATTGTACTACATTTTGCGGCAAATGTCGCCCCTTTTTTTCAGATTCTTCAAGAATCCGTGAAAAAAACGATTCACCCATTACGGAGGTAACGAAATGCCAAGAACCACGAATCCGGAGCGCCGGAAGAAAACAGAGAAGGAACTGTTCCAGGTTGCGGCAAGAGCCTTCTTAAGAGACGGCTACGAGGCGACCGGAATGAAGGCTCTTGCTGCGGAGGCAGGCTGCACGACCGGAAAATTCTATTGCTACTATTCCGGTAAGGAGGTCATCCTGATCGAGCTGTTGCAGGAACTGTTTCGCGGAAACCGCGAGGCAGCGGGGCGGCTTGCCGATAAGAAGAAGGACCGGTTCTATGGGGGACTTGTGTTCCTATCGACGCTTTATCAGGGCGCGAAGGCGTATCCGAATCTCCGTGAGATTTACTGCGAGGGATTAGAGGAGAGCGCGGGACGGGATTTCATGGAAGAAATTCTTAAGGAGATGCTTTGCGAAGGTCAGGGCGAGGATACAGGAAGTGACGAAGGCGCAGACTGTGGTGATGGAGCCGGTCGTGGCGATGACGCGCTGCTTCGGATCCGCGTTGCCGTGCAGGCGATTCCCGCATTCTTCCGGGAGGATACGGCAGAGCTTACGACGGAGGAGCAGTACCTTTCCATGATTGCTTCGATTCTCGGGGAATCGCCCGAAGAAACCGAGGCGCACGTAAAGCTTGTGACGGGCAGCAAGACCGCAATCCGCGAGAAGGCGTACGATGTTCTCATAAAGCTTCTTCAGGGTCCGAAAAAGAAAAATGTGAAGAAAATGTGAAATTGTTAGCACTCACTTGACACGAGTGCTAACAAGTGGTATAACATAGTCAGAACGAAGGAAGAGAAAACTTCCGGAGGTTCCTAAATGAATGGCTTACACAAAGGAGGAATGACATATGTTGATGCCTGCAATTTTCGGTGAAGATTTATTTGATGATTTGTTTGATGATCTGTTCGCTCCGGCTCCGGAACGCGCAGCAAGACCGATGAAACCGATGGGAAGAGTGGGATTCCCGGTGAACGGTTTGATGAAGACCGATATCAAGGAGACTGAGGGCGGTTATGAGCTCGATATGGATCTCCCGGGATACACCAAGGACGATGTTAAGGCCGAGCTGAAGAAAGGTTACCTTATCGTACACGCTTCTAAGGAGAAGAAAGATGACGAGAAGGGCGAGGACGGCAAGTACATCCGCAGAGAGCGTTACTATGGCTCCTGCAGCAGAAGCTTCTACGTCGGCAAGGACGTAACCGAAGAGGATATCAAGGCGAAGTTCGATAACGGTATCCTGAAGATTACGGTTCCGAAGAAGGAAGAGAAGCCGCAGATCGAAGAGAAGAAGTTCATCTCCATTGACGGTTAATGTATCATCTCTCATATACCCCCGTGTAATAATATGAGACAAGCCCGGTGCGACAGCGCATCGGGCTTGTTCTTGTTTTATGCTTTTACGGCCGGTTACCGGATGTCATCCGGCTTTTCTGGGTGTCGTCTCTTTCTTCGGCAGTCATCGGTTTTTCTTCTCTATTGATGTTCCGCGTTTTAAGCTGCCTCTTCCGAACCGGTCCAGAATGTCATCCATCGTGCGGTCCATTCGCTGGTTCTTCTCGCGGCGCACATTCTCCTCTTCGAAAAGGGATAACTGGGAGACGCCCTCTTTGGTAACGTCCGAGAGGGCGATTCCGATCAGACGAAGCGGCGTCTTTCCGTCCCAGAGCTCCCGAAGGAGCTTTCTTCCCGTCTCGTAAATCTCCTGTGAAATATCGGTTGGCTCGGGAATTCTATGTCCGTGGGAACGGGTCTTGAAATCGAGATAACGTACCGTTACCGTGATGTTGCCGGTCAGTACCTCGTCTCGGCGAAGCCGCTTGGAAACCCGGTCCACAAGCTCTAAAAGAAGCCGGTCTGCCCGTTCGTAGGAGGAGATGTCCTCCTCTTCGGTGGTGACGATGCTGTAACTCTTGGCGTCGTCGAATTCCTCACGGACCTCACTGTCATCCTCGCCCGTCGCGAGACGATGCAGACTGAGTCCGCCGCGTTCGCCCATCAGCTTCTGAAGCTCCGTAAGGTCCATTGCGGCGAGTTCGCCGATGGTGAAGATGCCGGCACGGTTCAATGCCTGCGATGAGGATTTGCCGCAGTACAGAAGGTCCTGCACGGGAAGCGGCCACATCTTTGTGGGAATCTCTTCGCGGAATAAGGTATGGACTTTGTCGGGCTTCTCGAAATCGCCTGCCATTTTAGCAAGAAGCTTGTTCGGACCGATGCCGATGTTGACCGTGAAGCCGAGGTCGTTTTTAATCTTGTCCTTTATCTCGTAGGCGGTTTGAATCGGGTCGGGGTAGATGCGGTTCGTCCCCGTCATGTCAAGAAAGCACTCGTCGATGGAGTATTCCTCAACCGACGGCGCATAGCTTCTGCAGATATCCTTGAACGCCTTGGAGCATTTCTTATACCACGCAAAATCAGGCGGTTCCACAATCAGCGACGGACATTTCCGAAACGCCAGCGAAACCGGTTCCGCAGTTTCGATTTTGAATTGTTTGGCAGGGATGGATTTGGCGAGAACGATGCCGTTTCTCGTACCGGCATCGCCGCCGATCACGGAAGGCACAAGGCGCAGGTCGGACAGTCCGTTCTGCAGGCGCTTCACGGATGTCCAGGAGAGAAATGCGCTGTTGACGTCCACATGGAAGATGAGTCGATCGGCCATGGCAACCCCTTACTGTTTGACCGGGCTCTTTTTGAAGAAGCTGCGGATGATGCCCGGATGGAACAGAAGCAGCATCGGGAACAGTTCAAGACGTCCTGCAAGCATGTCAAACATCAGGACAATCTTGGAGAGCACGCTGAAATGCGCATAGTTCGTCGTCGGTCCGACCATGTTGAGTCCGGGACCGATGTTGTTGAAGGTTGCGATAACCGCCGTGAAATTAGTCACAAGATCCTTGCCCTCTAAAGATACGAGGAAGATTGACGTTGCAAAGATCGTCATGAAAGTAATCAGATATACGTTGACCGCGCGGACCACTTCGTGCTCCACGGGCTTGCCCTCAAACTGCACCTTCTTGACCGCCTTCGGATGAATGTAACTGTTGAGCTCCTTAAGAACGGTTTTGAAGGCGATGATGATACGGGACACCTTGATGCCGCCGCCGGTACTTCCGGCGCAGGCGCCGATGAACATGCAGGTCACGAGAACCGTACGCGCCGTTGCGGACCACTTATCAAAGTCAAGCGTCGCAAATCCGGTGGAGGAGATCAGCGAGCCGACCGTGAATACGGAATGTCTTAACGCGTCGCCGAGATTGCCTACGGTTGCGAGAATATTCGCGCAGATGATTCCGATCGCGCCGAGCGTGATGAGAAGATAATAACGGACCTCCTCACATTTCAGGGCTTTCCGTACCTGCCCGAACAGGAGCAGATAATACACGTTGAAATTGACGCCGAACAGGATCATAAAGATTGCCACCACCCACTGGATATAAGGGGAGTAGCTCAACAGGCTGTCGTTCTTGATTCCGAAGCCGCCGGTTCCGGCGGTCGCGAGACTGGTATTGACAGATTCGAAAAATGTCATGCCCCCGAAGAGAAGGAAGACAATCTCTAAGATGGTCATGCCGAAGTAAATCATATAAAGGATCTTCGCGGTGGAACGCACCTTGGGTACCAGCTTACCGACGGAAGGTCCCGGGCTTTCCGCGCGCATGATGTTCATATGGGAGCTGCCGCTTGAGGGAAGAATCGCAAGCAGGAAAACGAGAACTCCCATGCCGCCGATCCAGTGCGTCAGACTTCTCCACATCAGCGCGGTATGGGTCAGTTCCTCAACGGCGGGAACGATGGAAGCACCGGTCGTCGTAAAACCGGAAACCGTCTCGAAAAGAGCGTCTTCGAACCGCGGAATTTCACCGCTTGCAAAAAGCGGAAGGCATCCGAAGAAGGACAGAAGAATCCAGCTGAGTCCTGTGATGACGCAGCCTTCCTTCAGATAGAATACCGTATCCTTAGGCTTTCTTAGCTTAAAGAGAAAGCCCACAAGGAAACAGAGCGCGGCGGCACCGAGATAATACCAGCCTACGCTCTCGCGGTAGAAGACGGCCGTCAGAACGGGGATGAACAAAAGAGCTGCTTCAATCTCCAGAACGGACCCCAATATGTTTCGAATCATGGCGCGATTCATGAACAAAAACTCCTGAAATAAAACAGATTCATATGCGGAAAATCATATGGCTTCACACAAAAAACTCTCACGCTTCAAGGCATCACGCCGGATAAAACGTTATGCAAGAATATCCTGCAGATCCCTAAAGCCGGAATGCGTCGTGACAACGGTTACCTCGTCGCCGACTTCGATGGTATCCTGGCCGGAAGGAATGATGATGCGTCCGTCACGGTTGATGCAGGCGATGACGAGGTTGTCCTTTTTGTTTAACTTGTAAAGAGGAGTACCCGTAACCGACGATTCCTCGGTCACTTCAAATTCCAGCGCCTCAACGCGGTGGTTCGCAAGGTGGTAAAGCGTTTCGATGTTGCTGTTGTTGCGGGACTCCTTCTTCGCCCGGACATAGGCGACAATCGCCTCGGCGCATATATAACGCGGGTAGACGACACTGTCGAGTTCGAGCGAACCGAGCACGCTTTTATAATTCAGATGGTTAATCTTCGTGATGACCTTTGCGTCGGAAATCTTCTTCGCATTTAACGTAAGGAGAATGTTCTCCTCGTCGCTTCCGGTAAGCGGAACGAAGGAATCGGTGGAGCGGATGCCCTCCTCGATGAGCAGGTCTTCATCGGTGCCGTCACCGCAGATCACGGTTGCCTTCGGGAGAAGAATGCTTAAATCCTCGCAGCGTTGGCGGTTTTTCTCGAGAATCTTGACCGAAACGCCCTGATGCAGGAGCGCGGAAGCAAGATAGTAGGCCGCTTTGCCGCCGCCGATGATCATTGTGTCCTTCGCCTGGCGGGTCGGGATGCCGATCTGCTGCAGGAACGAAAGAACGTCTTTCCGGGAGGCAATGAACGAAAGGGTGTCGCCGCCTTTTACAACGAAATGTCCGGAAGGAATGTAGACCTCATCGCCGCGTTCCACGACACAGATAACCATGCTCGCGATGATCGACTTACCGAGTTCGGCTACGGAGCGGCCGTCAATCATGTTGCCGTCCGGAATCTTAAACTTAATCAGTTCGGCCTGGCCGTGGGCAAACGAGTTGACCTCAAGGGCAGACGGAAGGGAGAGAATACGCGAGATTTCCTTTGCGGTTTCGTACTCGGGATTGATGACCATCGCAAGACCGAGTTTCTCGCGGAGATAAGGGACCTCCTTACTGTAGTCCGGCGTACGCACACGGGCGATTGCCGAACAGTGTCCGACCATCTTCGCAACCGTACAGCACAAAAGGTTCAGCTCGTCGGAATCGGTCACCGCGATCAGGAGGTCCGCGCTTTCGATGCCGGCCTCCATCTGAATCGTGTAGCTTGCGCCGTTACCGCAGATTCCCATGATGTCATAGGAGTCCGTCAGCGACTGGATGATCGAAGCATTCTTGTCAATTACGGTGATGTCGTGCCCTTCCTTGTAGAGCTGCTCGATAAGGGTGCTTCCAATCTTGCCGCCGCCGACAATCAGTATATTCAATCCGTCCTTGCCGGAAGATGTCTTTCCCATAAGAAAACCTTTCCCCAAAATGGATAACATTATTCATATATTTTACACTAAAACCTAAGGAAATACAAGTGTTTGCAATCCGTTCGGATTTTTCTTCATTTTTTCACAAAAGTATGATATAATCCCGAATGACAGTCAGAAGACGGAGGAAAGAGCATGGAAGTTTGCAGCGTATGCGGTCGTAAGAATCCAATTGAGGGCGCGAATTTCTGCTATTACTGCGGAGCTTCGCTTCGTGAGCACGGAGTTGAGAAGGAAGAATTTAAGCCGGAAGCGGAGTCCGTTCAGGCGGAGACTGCCGCGGCCGCCGAAGGAACCGATGTAACCCGCGTTAAGAGGCCTTTTACGACGCTTCACTGGCTCGGGTTATTGCTCCTTCTGTTGATCCCGCCTTACGGATGGGTGGCATTTCTCGTTATCGCGCTGATCAGCGCTTTCGGAGCCAATGCTACCGAGGAACGCCGCGCCTTCGCGAAAGCGTTTCTGATTTTCGCGGTGATTGCGATCATTCTGGTGAGCATCGTTATCTATTCGAATCCGCAACTGATGGACCAGTATATGGAGCAGTACAACAAGATGCTCTCCGAAATGCAGACGGGCGGCAAATAATCTCTGCCTCCTACAACATATAAAGAATAATGATTCTACTGATGTAGAACAAAGGAAATAAACAATGCGTATCTACGACTTTCATGCACATATCTACCCGGCGAAGATTGCCGAGAAGGCGACCGCCAGTGTGGGTAACTTTTACAACATCAAAATGAACGAAACCGGCACGGTGGAGCGCCTTTTGGAGCTCGGCGACGAGGCCGGGATCACGAATTTCATCGTACACTCCGTAGCCACCGGCGCGCGCCAGGTTGAGAGTGTTAACGATTTCATTGCAGCCGAGGTTAAAGAGCACCCCGACCGGCTTGTCGGGTTCGGCACGATGCATGCGGATTACCCCGGCAAATGTGACGAAGTAGAGCGAATGATAGCGAATGGGCTTTCCGGTGTGAAGATTCATCCGGATTCCCAGCTTTTTTATGTAGACGACCCGCGGATGTTCGAGCTGTACGAGTGCATCGAAGGAAGACTTCCGATTCTCGTGCACTGCGGTGACTACCGGTACGATTTCGATTCGCCGGAACGCGTGAGGAAGGTGCTTATGCGGTTCCCGAACCTCACATTTATCGCGGCGCACTTCGGAGGCTGGTCGGTACAGGATCTGGCGGCGGAATATCTCCTTGATACCGGCTGCTACCTGGACTGCAGCAGTTCGATGATGTATCTCGGAAAGAAGCGTTCCGCGGAGCTTATAAGGATGTACGGAGCGGAGCGGTTTTTGTTCGGTTCCGACTACCCGATGTGGAGCCCGGTTTCCGAACTGGAGAGATTAAAAAGCCTCGGACTTACGGAGCGGGAGATGTCCCTGATGCTCACGGAGAATGCCGAGAAGATTTTGAAAAGACAAGGGTAACGCTGCGGCGTGCCCTTTTTTGGTTGCGGTTTTACAGGTTGCTCTTTCCTTTTCGCCGAAAATATGATACAGTAAATGGAAAGATTGTTCCTTAAAGAGGGGGTCCTTATGAAACTCGGGAAAGAAAGGTTGGCTGTCTATCTGATCCTGCCGTTTTTACTCGGCGCGCTGCTTTTAGTGGCGTCGGTCGGAGAGTATTTCGTGAGCCGTGAGGCGGGCACGCTGTGTCTTGTCATCACCGTGATTTACTACGGCGTTGCGGTCTTTTTGTTCCTCTACCATAAATCGAACATCTTACGGGACTACACCGATTTCGCGCTGGATTTCGGCAAGGTGCAGAGAAAGCTCCTTGAAGAGCTGCAGGTTCCTTACGCGCTCCTCAATTCCGAGGGGTCGGTCATCTGGAACAACGAACAGTTCCGTGAGGTAAGCAAGCGGTCACACCGCGGGTACTCCATCCGGGAGCTTGTGCCGGATGTGAAGGCGTTCTCCCTTCCGAAGCAGGCGGGAGACGAGCGGAATTACCGCGCGGTCATCGGCGACCGGCAGTACCGGCTGTTCATGGAAATGATTGATACGCCCGAGCTGAACGAGGATCTTGAGGCACAGAAGATCTTCGATTCCAAGGGCAAGAAGATTGACAGTCTTGTTGCCGTTTTCCTTTTCGACGAGACCGAGATCCGTCTCTTAAAGCAGGAGAACTACGACAACCGTCAGATTTGCGGCCTCTTATACATCGACAACTACGATGAAGTGCTTGAGGCGGTGGACGAAGTAAAACGTTCCCTTCTGACCGCTCTTGTGGACCAGAAGATTAACAAATACATGCAGACCATCAACGCGCTGATCAAGAAGATCGAAAAGGATAAGTACTTCTTCGTCTTCCAGAACCGGTATCTGCCGGAACTGACCGGCAAGAAATTCCCGATTCTCGAGGAAGTGCGTTCCGTCAACCTCGGTACCGCAGAGTCCGTGATCACCGTCAGTATCGGTCTCGGTGTCAATGCCCCGAGTTATGCTGCCGGTTATGAATATGCCCGCGCAGCCATCGACCTCGCCCTCGGCAGAGGCGGTGACCAGGCAGTCGTCAAGGACGGCGACAACATTACCTATTTCGGCGGCAAGAGCGAATCCGTTGAGAAGAGTACCAGGGTTAAGGCCCGCGTAAAAGCCCATGCGCTTCGTGAGATGATGGAAGCCCGTGACGTCGTATTTATCATGGGTCACGCCAATATCGACGTGGATGCGTTCGGCGCCTGCATCGGCGTATACCGGATTGCGAAGCATCTCGGAAAGAAGGCGCATATCGTCATTAACGAAGTCGGCAGCTCCGTGCGTCCGCTGATTTCGCAGTTCTTTAACAGTAACGAGTACGAAGAGGATATGTTCATCAGTAACCTGAAGGCTCAGGAGTTAGCAAGACCGGAAGAGGACCTTCTTGTAATCGTCGACGTAAACCGTCCGAGCATTACGGAATGTCCGGAGCTGGTTGACCTGATGCATGACATCATCGTGCTCGACCATCACCGTCTTACGACGGATTCCATCGAGAACGCGCAGCTCTCCTATGTGGAGCCCTATGCGTCCTCGGCCTGCGAACTCGTTGCCGAGGTTCTGCAGTACATCGGAAACGGCCTGAAATTAAGACCGCTTGAGGCGGAGGCAATGTACTCCGGCATCATGATCGATACGAACAACTTCCTTACGAAGACCGGCGTGCGTACCTTCGAAGCCGCCGCGTTCCTTCGCCGAAACGGCGCGGATATTACCAGAATCCGTAAGGCCTTCCGGATGGATATGAACGAATACCTTGAGAAGGCTAAGGCAATTGCCGGAACCGAGATTTTCCTCGATTCGTTTGCGCTTGCAATCTGCGATGCCGAAGGCGTGGAATCGCCGACGGTACTCGGCGCGCAGGTGGCGAACGACCTGATGGAGATCAACGGCATCCGCGCGTCCTTCGTATTTACCCCGTTCAAGGATAAGATTTATGTCAGCGCGCGCTCGGTTGACGAGGTTAACGTGCAGGTAATCATGGAAAAACTCGGCGGCGGCGGTCATATGACTGTGGCCGGAGCCCAGTTTACGGATATTGACGCGCAGGAGGCAGTCCGCAGAGTGAAGGCTGTCCTGAATGCGATGAAACGAGGAGGAGAACTTTAATGGACATTATCTTGATACAGGATGTAAAATCCCTCGGCAAGAAAGGCGAGATCGTGAAGGTCAGCGACGGCTACGCCCGCAACTTCATCCTTCCGAAGAAGCTCGGCCTTGAGGCCAACGCGAAGAACCTGAATGACCTTAAACTGCAGAAAGCGGCGCAGGCGAAGCTTGAGAAGGAGCAGCTTGAGGCTGCGCAGGAGCTCGGCAAGAAGATTGACGGAAGCGCCGTTACCATCCGCATTAAGACCGGCGAGAACGGCCGTGTATTCGGCTCCGTATCGGTTAAAGAAATCGCCGAGGCCATGCAGGAACAGCTCGGGCTTACGATTGACAAGAAGAAGATTTCCCTCGCGAATCCGATTCGCAACGAGGGCACATTTACCGCATCGGTGAAGCTGCATCCGCAGGTCACCTCGGAGCTTACCGTTAAGGTGGAAGGAAACTGACAATGGATGAGACTTTGATCAAACGCGTTCCCCCGCACAGCGTCGAAGCAGAGCATTCCGTTATCGGTTCGATGATCATGGACAGGGAAGCCATCCTCGCGGCAACGGAGATGCTCACGAAGGAATGCTTCTACGACAAAACGATGGGAACCTATTTCGAAACCCTCAGCGAGCTCGCAAACGAGGGCATAGAAGCAGACCTTGTTACGGTGCAGGACCGGCTCCGCATGAAGCAGATGCCCGAGGAACTCTGTTCCGTTGAATATATCGGAAACCTTCTGGATGCCGTGCCTTCCTCGGCAAATGTGAAGCATTACGCCCAGATTGTCCGCGAGAAAGCAAGACTCCGCTCCTTCATCAAGGTATCCGAAGAGATGTCCGGCGCGGCTTATCTCGACAAAGAGGACACCGGAGAACTGTTCCAGCGCGCGGAGGCGGAATTCTTCCGGCTTTTCCAGGAGCGAAGCACCGGTGACATGACACCCATCGGAGAAGTGGTTGTAAAGGCCATTCAGAACGTGGAAAGCGCATACAAGAACCGCGGCGCGGTAACCGGTATCGCAACCGGCTTTCTGGACCTCGATTACAAGACCGCCGGCCTGCAGCCGTCCGATCTGATTCTGATCGCCGCAAGACCTTCCATGGGTAAGACGGCATTTGTACTGAACCTCGCATCGCACATTGCGGTGAAGAACAAGATTCCGACTGCCGTATTCAGTCTCGAAATGAATGCGGTCCAGCTGGCGAACCGTCTTCTTGCAATGCATTCCGGTGTGGATGCGCAGAAGATCCGTACCGGTAACCTGGAGGACAGCAACTGGAACGACCTCGTAAACAGCGCGAGAGTGCTCGGAGAGTCGGCACTGATGATTGATGATACGCCGGGTATCTCCATACAGGAGCTTCGTTCCAAGTGCCGTAAGATGAAGCTTGAGAAGAATCTGCAGCTCGTAATCATCGACTACCTGCAGCTGATGTCCGGCGGAAAGAATTCCGATTCCCGCCAGCAGCAGGTTTCCGAGATCAGCCGAAGCTTAAAGGCTTTGGCCCGTGAGATCAACTGTCCGGTCATCGCGCTTTCACAGCTGTCCCGTGAAGTGGAGAAGCGTGACGATAAGCGCCCGATTCTTTCGGACCTCCGCGATTCCGGCGCTATCGAGCAGGATGCCGACGTGGTTATGTTCTTATACCGCGATGAGTACTATCACAAGAATACCGATAAGGCGGGCATTACCGAGGTAATCATTGGTAAGCAGAGACAGGGTCCGATCGGTACCGTGGAACTCGGATTCGTTCCGCAACTCACGAAGTTCGTCAACCTCGACAAGAACCGCGAACGCAAGGAAGAAAAGAAAGAAGAGTAAAAGAAAACAGCCGCTGCGATTGCAGCGGCTGCTGTTATTATGCTATGATTAGCCTTCGGAAATTGCAGACATCGGGCACTGAGCTGCGCAGGAGCCACACTCCAAGCAAGCGTCAGCGTCGATTTCATACTTTCCGTCGCCCTCGCTGATAGCTCCAACAGGGCAAGCGTCTGCACAAGATCCGCAAGCAACACAAGCGTCGCCGATTACATATGCCATATTACATTTCCTCCTCAAACGGTATTGACGTTCTCGCCGTCGCCATTATCATATATCATTTGTGTGTCAAATGCAAGCGAAATTCGTGTGAACGTCGGTGGTGTGTCATTTTACGCATTTTTGACAAAGAGATAGTTTGTCTCTCTTGGATTGACGAATAAGGCACTCGAAGGCCTTGATCATGGCGGGTGAAAGGTCCGGGCAATCTTCATCTGCCACGTCCGCTTCCTCAGGACGGTTCGCCAACTCGTCGAGCATTCTTTCCTGTTCAGGTGTCAGCTTGTCATCTTTTCTTACAAATGTTCTCTTGATCATATAGCCTCCTTTCCAGCGCTTTCGCCTTTCGTGCGGAAATCAAACGATAACAGTCTCTTCTTGGGGTATAGACTACATACAGGTATATATTTCTTACAATACCGATTGCAATATATCGATCTTCATATACACTGTGATCTGCGTCATACATTTCTATATAAGGATTGTTAAAAACATGTCCGGCTGTTTCAAAGTCAATTCCGTGTTTTTCAAAGTTGATCTTATTCTTCTTTACATCCCATTCGACCCAGATACCTTTGAAATACTTAATCATTTTGTTTCTCCTATTATCGTATCACAAGAGGAACCCAAAAACAAGGGTTTCGCCCGAAAAGCGGTCCCGCACGGACGGAAAGAGGGAGGAAAACACGGTGTGTGAGGCAGTGACTTCCAATCGATATTCTCTTTCCGGCCGAAGGGTACCCTGTCGCAGGTGCCGTGTACATTTACGCGTTACAACTATCCGCGCAAAGGATTCCGTTTCAGATAAGAGATTCACCCCGCAGTATAATTTCCCACATTCCCGGATTCGTTTTTTATTAACGCCTCGGCTTCAGAAACCCGCCACATATTCAGTATAGGAGAACCGGCGTACCGAATCTATCGGCAGGGTGTCCGAATCGGAGAAAATCTTTATGACGAAATGCCGACGGATGACGCATATCACGGCGTTTGAGCTTTGGCATTTTTCACAAAAAGTTCATTGACTTTACAGCACATTTACCTTATACTTTCAGTACCAAAATGGTATAATGGAATTACCAAAAGAAAGGAGTCAGGCATATGAAGATTGAAAAGATCAACGAAAATCAGATTCGCTGCACATTGAATCCTCAGGATTTGAAAGACCGCCAGCTGAAGCTCAGTGAGTTTGCCTATGGCTCCGGCAAGGCAAAGGAACTGTTCCGTGATATGATGGAGAAGGCCTCGATTGAGTGTGACTTTGAGGCAGACGATTCTCCGCTGATGATTGAAGCCATACCGACTTCCGCGGAATCTCTTGTTCTGATTATCACAAAAGTGGACAATCCCGAAGAGCTGGATACCCGTTTTTCCACCTTCACACCTTATAAGAAGGACCCGGATGCCGAAGAGGATATGGAAGAGACCGATTCCCAGGCGACCGGACTGAATATTTTGGATAACGGCCTTTTGGATCTGATCCGGAAACGGATGGGAGAACTTAGGACCGAGAAGACGGAAGCATCCGACAAGCCTGCGGTTACTTTGGAGGAGGCGAAGGCCTTCTGCTTTAAGAGCTTCGATAACCTTGTGGCATTTGCCCGGTCGGTGAAAGACTTCTACAGCGGCGATGCCATTCTGTACCGGATTGACCGGGACCACACTTACCTGCTTTGCTTCTTCCTGTCGGGAACATCCGCTAAGGATTTCAACCGCGTATGCAACATCGCATGCGAGTACGGGGAGATGCTTTCGAAGGCGAACCTGTCCTTCTATAAGGAACACTATTCCTGCCTGATGACCAAGGACGTCATAAAGCAGCTGGCAGAGTTTTAATACGCTTTGGAGGGACAATGGACAAGAAACGTCCGATTTTGAACAAGAAGATATTCCTGTATCTGACTGAGTTTTTCGCGGGAATGTCCGTAATGGCGGTTGAACTTGGCGCAAGTCGTTTGCTTGCGCCATATTTTAGTTCTTCGCAAATCGTGTGGACCATTATCATCGGCACCATCATGATCGCAATGGCACTCGGCAATATCTACGGCGGCCGCAGCGCGGATAAGAATCCGAATCCCGACCGGCTGTATGTGCGGATTCTGATCGCAGCCCTCTGGATCGCGCTGATCCCGGTTATCGGCAAGTACATCATTGTCGGTATATCCGCGTTTCTGATCCTTTCGGTCAACAACAATTTCCTGATCATCGCGGGCTTTGCGGCCTGCATGGTCATCTTCGTATTTCCGCTGTTTCTTCTGGGAACGGTTACTCCCTCCCTCGTCAAATACACGATGGACAGCTTAAATGACAGCGGACGGACCGTCGGAAACCTGAACGCCTTCAACACGGTTGGAAGCATCATCGGGACCTTCGTTCCGACCTTCATCAGCATTCCCGCGGTGGGAACCGCATGGACGTTCCTGATCTTCGCGGGGATCCTGCTGCTCCTTTCCGTAGTGTATTTCGTCAGTTCAAAGATTGCCTTACGGCAAATGAAAAAGGTACCCGCCGCGATGCTCATCTTCATCCTGTGCTGTATCTTCGGGCACAATGACAGCTTCGCGTTCTGGGAAGATAACCTGACCTACGAAGGCGAGTCCGTATATAATTACCTGCAGGTCAGCGATGACGGCGAGGAGGTCGCGCTTTCGACTAACGTGCTCTTCGGCGTGCAGTCGGTTTATGTTAAGGAGAAACGCCTTACCGGATACTATTATGACTACGCGATGGCTGCGCCTTTGATGGCCGGTCTCAACGAAAAGGACGGACTTGATATTCTGGTTCTCGGAATGGGAACCGGCACATTTGCCACGCAGTGCAACCGTTATTTCGACGGCATTTCCTGGACCGGTGTGGAAATCGATCAGAAGATTACCGATCTTGCAAGAGAATACTTCAATCTGTCGCCGGACATCCCGGTGATCACCTATGACGGAAGAGCGTTTCTGAACGCCGACGACCGCTGCTACGACGTGATCATGGTGGATGCCTATCAGGATATCACAATCCCGTTCCAGATGTCCTCCGTGGAGTTCTTCCGCCTCGTAAGGGACCATCTGAATGAGGGCGGCGTTATGGTCGTCAACATGAACATGCGCGGGGACGGAGAGGGAAGCATTAACGAGGCGCTTTCCGACACCATCGCGTCTGTGTTCGACGAGGTGTACACCGTTGACGTTCCCGGAAGCACGAACACCGAGCTTTTCGCATCGTGCGGAGGCGGGCTTACCAAACGGTTTAACGATAACATTTTACGCGAGAACGATGCGAAGATCGTGGAACTGATGAACCGGGTTCGGGAGCAGATGACACCGTACCGGGCCGGGAATCACATCATGACCGACGACAAAGCCCCTGTGGAGCTGCTCGGGATGAAGGTCATAGACGGACTGATTTCCGAGGAGGTTTCCTACTACAAAGACATCTACCGTGAACAGGGTTTGAAAGGTTTGATCGATGCCCTGAGCGGAGCGGAATAGAAAAAAGAAAGCCCGTCGCAATGAATGCGGCGGGCTTTTTGCTTGAAATCTTATGCCTGGCTCTTCTCGAACTGGTTGATTTCCTCAACGAGGTCATCTACGTCGATGCCGTGTACCATGCAAGCCTGCTCGAGGGTCTCTCCCTGTGCGGAGGGACATCCGACACAATGCATTCCGGCACCCATAAGAATCTCTACAATGTTGAAATCGGCACGAATGATGTCGCCGATCTTCATATCTTTTGTGATGATCATGATTATGCTCCTTTCCTTCGGCCATAGCCCCGGACCCGTCTGTCCGTCCGGCTCTGTACCGACACTCATTATATCGGTTTCCCGCCGGTTCGTCAAGAAAGGAGAAATTCTTTTTCTTTCTTTTCACACATAATTGTGCTATACTACATTTGTTAAGCAACTTTTCGGAGGGGAAAATGAGACAACGTTTAACACTGCTTATGTGCCTCGTCCTGCTTCTGGGGCTGACGGCATGCGCGATAGATAAAGGCGCCGGAGGCGACAAGAACGAAGGCGGAGCGAAAGCATCCGAGGAAATGGCAGACCAGGAGGAGTATTACAAGCTCTCCGAGGATCTGTTCCTGCTTGTCATCAACGGCGTGGTCAATGAAGACCGCTCCATTCGGAGCGACGGGCAGATTTACATTCCGTATTCCGTAGTGAAGAGTCTGGACTCCCGGTTTTATTACAACCGTTCGGAAGAGCAGATGATCATCACGACGCCGAATACGATCCTGTACTACTGGCCCAACAATATGAATCACCGTGAGGGGGATGAGAATAAGGCGGACCGGACGGCGATGTTCCGTACGTTCGAAGGAAAGCTTTATCTGTCCACTGAGGTGTTTGTGAAATACTCGGACGTGAGCACGCGGATTCTTTACGAACCGCGCCGTGTCGTTCTGTTTAAGAACGGCGTCAAATTCCCGTCCATGACCGCGAATAAGGATACGGCAGTCCGTATCGGTGCTTCGTTGCAGAAGGACATCGTCGTAAATCTTCAGGCGGGAGATTCCGTCATTATGACCGGCAATTCCGAGAACGGATACTACTCGGTTTCCACCGAGGACGGTCAGACCGGTTATGTGGCAATGTCGGATCTGAGCAGCGAGAGCGAGATGATGATTCACGCAAGCATCAAGGATTATCCGCGCACCTCGACGATTTCCCACGTACATCTCATGTGGCACCAGATCTGGGCCCCGCAGGGTGGAGAAGAGCTCCGTGCCGCGCTTTTGAATACGAAGGGCATCAATGTCATTGCTCCGACCTGGTTTGATTTCAAGGATGTTACCGGTGAGATCACAACGCTCGCTAATGCCTCCTATGTGGAAGAGGCGCACCGCCAGGGAATTCAGGTGTGGGCGCTCTGCAGCGATTTCGCAGCCGATGTCAAAGGCTATGACATTCTTTCGAATACCGAATACCGGAACAATCTCGAGAGAAATCTCGTAAACGAAGTGGTGCGTGTCGGCGCAGACGGAATCAACCTCGACTTCGAGTTCATCACCAAGGATTCCGGCCCGCATTACATTCAGTTCATCCGTGAGCTGTATCTGCTGTGCCGTGAGAATAACCTGGTTCTTTCCGTTGACAACTTCGTTCCGAACGCAGGTAAGGCGCATTACCAGCTTGCCGACCAGGCGGACGTTCTCGACTATCTGATCTTCATGGCTTACGACGAGCACTACAAGGGCTCCGGAGCGGGCTCCGTCGCTTCGTATCCGTGGGTGGAGATGTCGGTGAAGAACGCGCTTTCGATCGTTCCGAAGGAGAAGATCGTCCTCGGCGTTCCGCTCTTTAACCGTGTATGGATGACGGACAAGGACGGCAACCTCACCATCGAGAACGGCGGCATGACGACGATCATGGAGCAGGCGAAAGCCGGTGCCGAGCTTCAGTGGGATGATGAACTGAAGCAGTACTACGCCGAGTATGTAAAGAAGGACGTTAAGTACCAGTACTGGATCGAAGACGTGACATCCCTTGAGTACAAGCTGAAGCTGATTTCCAATTACGGCTTAGCCGGGTACGCCGGCTGGAAGCTCGGGCTTGAAGCAGCCGATGCATGGAGCCTGCTCGACAAATACTAAATCGGAATAGTAAAGAACTGTCGCATTTGCGTAAAATCGCAGTGCGGCAGTTCTTTTTTTCATTCATATCCCCAGATTGAGTTCTTTCGGCGTTTTTTTGGAACTGAAGGCGAGTTTACGACCGATCGGTTCCATCCTTTAGGCATTCTTTTGGAACTGAAAACGGTATTTCATCCTTTTGGTTCCCAATTTCGCGACAAATCTCTTGGATTATCAAAAAACACGACTGATAGTAGAACACAAAAAAAGAGCTGCCGCACTGCGATATATAAACGCAAGTACGACAGCTTTTCAGTCCTCAGAAGAATCTACCGCTTTTTCATTCTTTTCGCGTGGATGATGATGCGGACGAGAAGTACGGCGGAGGCAAGAATCAGAATGCCGCAGATGATCGGAATGACCTTGCTGTTGTCCTTGGCCTGATCCTTCTCAGCGGTTGTATCGGAAGGTGCCGCGGCCACCGATTCGGCCGCTGCAGGCGTTGCGGTCGGAGCAATTGTAGGCTCCGGCGTAGGCGTCGGGGTAGGGGAAAGCATCGGAAGCTCCTGACGGATCTTGGCGCCGCAGGCGGTGCAGGTGAATTCGCCGATACCGGTCTCGGTAAGGGTCGCTTCCTTTATGACGTCATAGGTCTCGGAAAGCGTGTGCTTCGGGAGCACGTAGCTGTCACGGTAGGTGTATCCGCAGGTCTTGCAGATGTGCGCCGTGTAGCCGGGATTGTCGCAGGACGGATCGACGGTGACGTCGTTGTAATCCGGCGTCTCACACTCGTGGGGCAGCAGATTCACGGTGTAGGTGCGCCGCTCGTCACGCGTGAAATGATATACGTTTCCGGAGTCGGAAAACTGCCAGTCCATGATCTCGCCGCAGCGCGCCTCACAGTATGCGCGGCGGTCGGAGTTATCTTCGAAGAAAGTGATGAAGCCGTCCAGCTTGTTGTTCTTAATGTAGCCGTTTCTGGAGAAACGCTGCGGGTACACGATGTACATGCCCACAAGTCCGCCGCTGTGCACGTAGCCGTGGTCGGAGATGTAACCTGCAAGGTTCACGGTGCAGCCGTCGATGTCCGGGTATCCGGCGCCGCACACGCCGCCGAGGAACTGCTCGTCGCGGTGGTCCTTGTCAAGGTCGATATTGATCAGCGTAACGTCCGCGGTACAGTCCTTCACAACGCAGTTACCGAAGCCGATGACGCCGCCGACGCCGAACATTTTGCCGGTAACGTCGAGCCGCACGGTACCGCTGATCTCGCAGTTTTCAATCGTGCTTTCGGAGGCAAAGCCCGCAATCGTTCCGAGGAAGCAGTCGCCCTCGAAGGTGTGGGTGTTGTCCATGTTGATGAGACGAAGATCTCTTACGGTCGCGTGCTCCAAAATCGCGAACAGTGCCGCAAAATGCGTGTCGTACGTCTTCCGGTTTCCGTCGTAGGTCACACGTGTCTCGGTGGAAACCTGCGCATTGTTCAGGTTCAGGATCATATGGTGATTCCCGTTGAATGTTCCGGTAAATGTGATGGCCGGCCACGCCACGCCGTTCATGTCGATGTCCGCCATCAGAACGTAGGAACCGGACGGGTCGGACGCTACGGCGAGCAAATCGTCAACCGTGTAAATCTCCTTCGGAGCCGTTCCGCCGTCCGCAAGGGCGGGCACGGTCAGAAGCGACAGAAGAAGCACAACAGTAAGCAGAATCCTTTTCATGGGAACCTCCTCAGTTTCGGTGTTCTATTCTGGATTTTTAGAAAAATCAACTTTCAGGAAACCGGTAGCTTACTTCGCAGCCGGCTCGGCCGGCGCAGCCGTTTCGGAAGCCTCCTCCGCGACCGGCTCGGGATATTTCGTATAAAGGTATTTTAGCGTAATCGGCGTCACAATGGAAGAGCAAAGAATCAGAAGGATAACCGAAGTGAAGTATTTCGGCGCGATCATGCCGACCGCGAGACCCTTCTGCGCAATGATCAGGGCGACCTCGCCTCTGGTCATCATGCCGCAGCCGATCTTCAGCGATTCGGACGGCTTGAAGCGGCAGAGCTTTGCGATGAGGCCGCAGCCGACAATCTTCGTAACCATTCCGACAATGACGAACAGCGCAGAGAACCCGAGCACGGGCACAATTTCGGAAATGGAAATGTCGGTTTTGATTCCGATACTTGCGAAGAAAACGGGGCCGAAAAGCATGTAAGAGTTGATGTCCATCTTCCGGGCAATGTATTTCGAGTCGCGGACGTTGCAGAGGATGATGCCTGCGGCAAATGCGCCGGTGATGTCGGCAATTCCGAAGAACCGCTCGGCGCAGTAAGACATCACAAGACAGATTGCCAGCCCCGCAATCGGGATACGGCGCGTGTGGGCATGACGGACATCGTACCATTTGAAGACCCGGTACACGACGTAGCCGAACAGGAACACCCACGCGAAGAACAGAAGAGTATGCCAGACTGTGGTAACGGGAGAAATGGAACTGTCCTTGAAACCGAGGACAAATGTGAGGACTACGATACCGATGACGTCATCGATGATGGCGGCACTCAGAATTGTCGTTCCGACCTTACCCTGCAGGTAACCCATCTCCTTTAACGATTCGACGGTGATGCCGACGCTTGTGGCGGTCAGGATGCAGCCGATCAGAATCGCATGCGAAAAGAGCGGATCGTGAAATCCGACCCCGTAATATGCCATATACAATAACGTGCCGCCGGCCATCGGAACGGCGACGCCGAAACAGGCGATCAAAGTGGCGACGGGACCGGATTCCGCAAGCTTTTTAAGGTCGGTCTCAAGACCGGCTTCGAACATCAAAAGAACGACACCGATTTCCGCCATGGTGGAAAGAAAATCGCTGCCGCTTACAATGTTAAGAACGGACGGTCCGATAATCAGGCCGGCAATGATCTCCCCGACGACCTGGGGAGCGTGCAGTTTACGCGCAATCATACCGAATAGTTTTGCCGAAGCGATGATGATTGCCAAATTCAGAAACACTATGTTTCCCTTGTCCATGATATGCCTCCGTACGCGCGCGCATTTATGCGCTTACCAAAGATTGTATTGCTTTTAGTAGGAATAATCAATGGACAAAAGTCCTATTTTTATTGCATTTTCCGGGGGCGTATTGAGCGAAATGCAAAAAAAGCGCGCTCTGTTGACGGAGAAAGCGGATTGTGGTATATTATAGGAGTCGGATTGGGGATTTTTGAAAGACGAATGCGGCGTGCGCGTACACGCCAATAAAGGGGAAGCGGTATGATTATCGGATTGATTGCGGATGACACGAGGAAGACGCTCATGCAGAACCTCTGCATCGCATACAAGGGGATTTTAGGGAAACATGAGCTCTATTCCACCGGCGTGACCGGAAGAATGATTGAAGAGGCGACGAATCTGCATGTCCATAAGTTCCTTGCGGGAAGCCTGGGCGGAGAGCAGCAGCTTGCCATGATGATCGAGCAGAATCAGATCGATATGGTGATCTTCCTTCGAAACGCCGATAAGTCGTTAAGTTATGACGTCCAGTTCAATTACGTAATTCCGCTCTGTGACGAGTACAGCATTCCGCTCGCGACGAACATCGCGACGGCCGAGATGCTGATCAAGGCAATGAATAACGGAGATCTGGAGTGGAGAAACCTGTACCGGTGACATTTGCCGGACGGGAATTTAACAGGAACGCGGAAAGCGGCACGGTGTGTGCCGCTTTTTTATTCTTCGGCAAATGCAAAAAGTGCTTGCCTTTCGGGGCTTTCTGTTGTATGATATCCACATTATCGGCATTGCATAATTGTATACAATCCCTGAAATGAAAGAAAAAGGGCAACATAGAGAGGGGGTCATTCCAATGGCCAACATGATGGAACTTGATGAAAACCTGGAAAAAGACTTTGAATTTCTGCTGAACGAATGCATGAAATCCGGTGTCATCGACCAGAACTTATATGTGGAGTACGATGTTAAGAGAGGCCTTCGTGACAGTAACGGCGCAGGCGTTCTGACCGGTCTTACCGAGATCAGTGACGTTACCGGTACGAAGATGGTAGCAGGCAAGAAGGTTCCCGCAGAGGGCAAGCTTTACTATCAGGGCTATGATGTCCAGGAAATGGTGAAGGGGCTTCAGAACCGCCGCTACGCCTTCGAGGAGACGACGTACCTCCTTCTGTTCGGCGAGCTTCCGAGCGAGACACAGCTTAAGAGTTTTGTCGAGCTGATCACGTCCTTCCAGACGCTTTCGAACAAGTTTATCCGTGACGTCATCATGAAGGCTGCCGGGCCGAGCATCATGAACGGTCTGCAGAAGGCCGTGCTGACGCTTTATTCCTATGACGACGAGGCGGACGACATCTCCGTTTCGAACGTTTTGAAGCAGTCCATGAACCTGATCGCGAAGCTCCCGCTGATCTCGATTTACGCATACTGGTCCTACCTGCACTTTAAGCAGGATGAGAGCCTGATCATAAGAAACCCCAATCCGGAGTATTCAACCGCAGAGAACATCCTTACGATGCTTCGTGCGGACGGCCGTTTCACCGAACTGGAGGCGCGGGTGCTTGACATCTGCCTTGTGCTCCATGCCGAGCACGGCGGCGGTAATAACTCCACATTTACGACGCACGTTGTCACTTCCGCGGGTACCGATACGTATTCCGCGATGGCAGCGGCGATTGCTTCCTTAAAGGGCTTCCGTCACGGCGGAGCGAACATCAAGGCGCGCAAGATGTTTGAAGACCTTGAGGCCAATGTGAAGGACTGGAAGAACGAAGACCAGATCCGTGACTATATCAAGAAGCTGGTTAACAAAGAAGCCTTTGACCGCACCGGTCTCGTATACGGTATCGGTCATGCCATTTACACGCTTTCCGATCCCCGTCAGGTCATCCTGAAGGACTACGCAAGAAAGCTTGCGGAAGCCAAGGGCAGAAGCGATGAGATGGAGCTTTACGAAACCGTTGAGCGGATTGCGAAGGAAGTCATTGCGGAGAACCGTCATCTCTTTAAACCGATCTGCGCAAATGTTGACTTCTACAGCGGTTTTGTGTATGATATGCTTGGAATCCCGGAAGAACTCTTCACGCCGATTTTCGCGATTTCGCGTATCAGCGGCTGGTCCGCGCACCGGCTTGAGGAAATCATTAACAACGGGAAGATTATCCGTCCCGCTTACAAGTATGTGGGAACGCATAAGGAATACTATTATATGCCCGAGCGCGACTGGGATTAACGGGGCTCTCGGAAAAGGAGGACGACATGGCATTTTTCGGACCGCATAACGCGGAAATCAATCAGGTAAACGCACAGATTAAGGCGGAGAACGGAAAGATCTCCGGCTATCAGTATACCCTCGGCGTAACGCTTCTTCGTAAGCTGGATGAGGGCGTTGAATTTGACGAAGAGATCATGGGCATCTACGAGCAGATCAAGGCCTCGAGAGCCGCTATTGAAGCCGGCAACGCTGAGCTTGCGAGAATTCAGCAGGTAATTGCCGACGAGGAAGCAGCGAAGCAGGCCGAGAAGGAGCGTAAGGCAGCTGAGGCAGCTACCCTTCGTGCCGCAAGAGCCGCTGAGCTTGCCGCGAAGGCGAACAGCTTCTTCGGTAAGAGCTCCGCGCCCGCAGGCAAGGTTTGTCCGAACTGCGGCAACCCCGTAGGCGCCGACATGATGTTCTGTAACAAGTGCGGAACGAAGCTTGAGGCTCCGGCTCCCGCACCGGCACCCGAAGCACCTGCAGGCATGGTTTGCCCGAACTGCGGCAACCCCGTTGCGGACGATATGATGTTCTGCAACAAGTGCGGCACCAAACTCGGTTAACCTGCATAAAAAATCGCTTCAAACACCCCGAAAGTTTTTCATTTTCGGGGTGTTATTTTTTTGCTATATGTGGTATGATTAACTATGTATGGGGTTTCGGAGACGAATCCTCGGTTATGGCACGAATCGACAGGTGCGGAAGGTCCGCATGTGCCGGCGTATTTAGGAGGAAAAATGGAGACCCGTGTTGTCCGGATGGACCGGGATAACCTTAGAAAAGAACAGTTCGAAGAAGCCGTGGCGCTTCTTAAGCGAGGCGAGCTTGTGGCATTTCCCACGGAGACCGTTTACGGACTCGGCGGGAACGCGCTTAATCCGACGGCTTCCGCTAAGATCTATGCCGCGAAGGGAAGACCTTCGGACAATCCGCTGATTGTCCATATCTGCGACACGGACGCGCTTTCCGAACTCGCGCAGGACATTCCCGACGGAGCATGGGAGCTTGCGAAACGGTTCTGGCCGGGACCGATGACGATGATCCTTAAAAAGAAGGGTATTGTCCCGAAGGAGACAACCGGCGGACTTTCAACCGTTGCCATCCGTATGCCGAGCGATCCGATTGCCGCCATGCTGATCCGCGAGAGCGGGCTTTACATCGCGGCGCCGAGCGCCAACGCTTCGGGAAGACCGAGCACGACGCGGGCGGAGCATGTTTACGAAGATTTGAACGGAAGGATTCCGATGATTCTTGACGGCGGAGCCGTACAGATCGGACTTGAGTCCACGATCATCGATCTGACCGGAGAGAGGCCGCTTATATTACGGCCCGGATATATCACCTTGGAGGATGTACGGAAAGTACTTCCGGACGCGGCCTACGATCCCGCCGTCCTTAGGCGGAAGGCCGATGACACCATCGTCGCGAAGGCCCCCGGAATGAAGTACCGCCATTATGCGCCGAAAGGCCGGCTGACCGTTTTCGAGGGAAGTCTTGAGAATGTCACGAAGGCGGTTCGAAAGAATGCCGCCAAGAAGAAGGCGGAGGGCTTCCGGGTTGCGATACTTGCCTCCGAGGAAACGAAGGACGCATACAAAGGCTACACGGTCTGCTCGGTCGGTGACCGGGAGGACGAAGCAGGAATTGCCGCAAGGCTTTTCGATACTCTTCGGGAGTTCGACCATATGGGAGCCGATTATATATTCGGCGAATGCTTCCCCACCGAGGGCGTGGGGCAGGCGGTTATGAACCGGTTAATGAAAGCTGCGGGATATCATATCGAACAAGTATAAAGCGGAAAGGGGTGTTTCATTTGATAGCACTGGGTTGTGATCACGGCGGATACGCTCTGATGCAGGAAGTGAAAGAGCACTTGAAAGGACAGGGAATCAAGTTCAAGGATTTCGGAACCGATTCTCCCGTACCTACGGATTATCCGATTTACGCGAAGAAGGTTGCAAAGGCGGTGGTATCCGGCCGTTGCGAGAAGGGCATTCTGATCTGCGGTACCGGAATCGGAATTTCGATTACCGCCAACAAGTTTAAGGGAATCCGCTGCGCGCTGTGCCATGACGTGTTCAGCGCCGAAGCAACGAGGCTCCATAACGACGCCAACGTGCTTGCCATGGGCGGCCGGGTTGTCGGACCGGGACTCGCGCTGAAGATTGTAGATACGTTTCTGGCTACGCCGTTCTCCGGCGAGGAGCGCCACGTAAAGCGCATCAGCCAGATTGAAGATTAATCGAAAAGGAAAGCTATGAAACCAAAAGGCATAAAATCGGACGGAACCGTTTCCACCGTGGTGCTGATCACGCAGATCGGCATCGGAATGATGACGCCGATTGCGCTTTGCGCCGTACTCGGTTATTTCGTCGCGAAGTGGACCGGGTGGGATGCCTGGGTGTTCATCGTGTTCATGTTCCTCGGAATTGTCGTCGGATACCGGAACGTCTGGGTAATGGTACGGAAGTACACCCGTGACGAGAAGCCGGAGGAGCCGGTCACTCCGCACATCAGTGAGGCGGAAGCCGAATTCCGGCGGTGGAAAGAGGAAAAGAAAGCCGAAAGCGGGGATAAGTCATGAGCAGAAGATACCCCGGACTCGGCGGCATGATGAAGGAGATGTTTAAGGACAATCCGGAGGAATACCGGAAGCCCGAAGACATCGACGCGGAGATCGCTTCCGAAGAGGCGGCGCTTACGGATGAGGAGGATCCCGACAAGGTCGTGGATGTGATTCCCGTCGGAAGCGAACGCGAGAAGGAAGAACTCCTGAACGCGGAAGAGACGCTTCGCGACCTCAGGTTCGGAATCGTCGTACTGTCGGTCGTATTCCTGCCGATTATGTTTTTGATAGACCCGCACTGGCGGTTCGCGGCCGGCATCGCGATAGGATGCGTGCTGGCGCTGTTTCTCATACAGAAGATTTATCAAAGCGTTTCGGTTGCGGTCATGTTGGACCCGGCCGGAGCGTCAAGGTACGCACGTAAGCAGGTGCTGATCCGTTATTTCATCACATTTGCCGTACTTGCGGCAACGATGTATTTCGGCGGACTCGGGATGGGCGCGGGAACAATCCTCGCCACCTTTACGATCAAGCCCGCAGCGTACTTTCAGCCGTGGTTTCGTAAACTTCGGAGGCGCTTCTTCGGCGTCCGGGTGTGACACGGTGAGTTCTTGGGAAAGGAGAGTTGAAAATGCAGAACGATTTGGATCTTGGCATAAACGGATATGCGCATTTTGAGCTGTTCGGCAAGACATTCTGGCTGACCAATACGCATATTTCGATCATTATCGTCGTTGCCGTGATCACGGCGCTTGCAGTCTGGGCCAACCGGATCATCAAAAAAGCGGATCCCGCTAAGAAGCCCGGCAAGGCGTTAAATGTGATCGAGCTCGTTGTCGACGCGATTGACGGCATTACCAAATCGAATATGGGCGAGAAGCATTTTCAGGGCTTCTGCAATTATATCGGAGCGTTGATGATTTTCCTGGTGTTCTCGAACACCGTCGGAATCTTCGGACTGCGGCCGCCGACAGCCGATTACGGCATTACGTTCGGCCTCGCGATCATCACTTTCTTCCTGATTCACATCAACGGCTTCCGTTACCAGAAGATGAAGCATCTGACCGATCTGTTCGACCCCTGGCCGCTTACGCCGATCAACGTTATCGGTGAGTTCGCGACGCCGGTGTCGATGTCGCTTCGTCTGTTCGGTAATATTTTGAGCGGTACCATTATTATGGCTTTGATATACGGCTTGTTGCCGAAAGCGCTCCTGCTGTTCTGGCCGGGCGTACTGCACATCTATTTCGATCTGTTCTCCGGCGCCATTCAGGCATTCGTATTCAGTATGCTGACTATGGTATTTATCGCCAAGAACTTTGATGAGTGATGTTTGAAAAACGAAATATCTTTTAGGAGGATATCAAAATGGGAGAGTTTAACAAGTTTTTCGTGGAAGGTCTTGCATGCCTCGGTGCCGGCATCGGTATGATCGCAGGTATGGGCCCCGGTATCGGTCAGGGTTATGCCGCCGGTCAGGGCTGTGCTGCTGTAGGACGTAACCCCGGTGCGAGAGGTTCCGTTATGACCACCATGCTTCTCGGTCAGGCAGTTGCCGAGACAACCGGTCTTTATTCCCTGGTTGTTGCCATTATCCTGATCTTCGCGAATCCCTACACGAAGTAATAAAGGGAGTTCAGTAACGGAGGAATAACTGTGAGCAATTTGTTGTCCGCCGGACTTCTGTTTCTGGAGCAATCCGCAGAAGAACCGGAGATGAAAGACAAAATATTCGCCCTTGACTGGCAGCTTATCTTCGATGCCGTCATTGTGGCATGCGCCGTATTCTTTCTGTTCTTCCTTCTTTCCTACCTTGTGTTTAACCCCGCAAGGGATCTGATGCGCAAGCGCCGTGAGACCATTGCGCAGAACATCGCCGATGCGGAGAAGGAGAAAGAGGACGCCCTTCAGTTTAAGAAGGAGTACGATGCCCGCCTGAAGAACGTAGACCGCGAAGCGGATGCGATTCTGGCGGACACGAAGCGGAGAGCGAAGGAACAGGAAGCTACGATCATTGCAGAAGCCCGCGAGGAGTCTGCACGGATTCTTGCGCATACCAAGACCGAGGTCGAGCTCGAGAAGAGCAAGGCAAGGGACGAGATCAAGCAGGAGATCATTACGGTTGCGGGAGCGATGGCAGGCCGTTTTCTTTCCGAGAAAATGGATGCCGCCAAGCAGGCGGAACTGGTTGACGACGTGATAAAGGAAATGGGTGAGGCGACATGGCAGCAGGAGTAGTTTCCAGTACATACGGACATGCACTGTTTGAGCTCGCCGTTGAAGAGAACAGGATTGACGAGCTTCTTGCGGAAGCGGAGATCGTGAAGGAAGTTCTTTCCGAGAACCCGGATTATCAGAAGCTTCTCGAGCACCCGCGGATTGACCGCGAGGAGAAGGTCATTCTTTTGGAGTCCTGTTTCCGCGGACGTGTCAGTGACGATATGACCGGGTTTCTGTGCGTAATGGTACGGAACGACCGGCAGAAGGAGATTATCTCCTCGCTTACGGATTTCGCCGACGAAGTACGCGAATACCGCGGCATCGGCGTATGTCATGTTGTTTCCGCGCTTCTTCTTACGGATGACCAGAAGGAACGTCTCACCGAAAGACTGATTGAGACGACCCGCTACAATTCGTTTGAGATGCACTACGAAACCGACCCGTCCCTGATCGGCGGACTGACCGTCCGGATCGGAGACCGCGTTATTGACATGAGCATCCGCAGCAAATTGAATGATTTGACGAAAACGCTTCGGCAGGTATCTGTTGAAGCGCAGTAAGTTTGGTGGAAGGTAGGTAAAGGATTGTGAATTTGAAACCGCAGGAAATCAGTTCCGTAATTCGCGAACAGATTAAACGGTACAGCGCTGTCTTAGCCGTATCGGATGTCGGAACCGTAATCCAGGTTGCCGACGGAATCGCGCGTGTGCACGGACTGGAAAATGCCATGCAGGGCGAACTTCTCGAATTTCCCGGTGACGTATACGGCATGGTCATGAACCTGGAGCAGGACAACGTCGGCGCCGTTCTTCTCGGTGATTCCTCCGCGATCCGCGAGGGGGACACCGTAAAGACGACAGGCCGTGTGGTTGAGGTTCCGGTAGGTGACTGCATGCTCGGACGTGTCGTGAACGCGCTCGGCCAGCCGATTGACGGCAAGGGACCGATTCACGCAACCGCATACCGTCAGGTGGAGCGTGTTGCGAGCGGCGTAATCAGCCGTAAGAGCGTTGATACCCCGTTGCAGACCGGTATTAAGGCGATCGATTCCATGGTACCGATCGGACGCGGACAGCGTGAGCTGATCATCGGAGACCGTCAGACCGGTAAGACCGCAATTGCCATCGATACGATCATCAACCAGAAGGGGCAGAACGTAAACTGCATCTATGTGGCAATCGGACAGAAGGCATCGACCGTAGCCGGTATTGTAAAAACCCTGAATGAATACGGCGCCATGGCGTACACGACCGTTGTTTCGGCAGCGGCGAGCGAACTGGCTCCGTTACAGTATATTGCACCGTACGCGGGCTGCGCGATGGGTGAAGAGTGGATGGAGCAGGGCAAGGATGTCCTGATCATCTACGATGACCTCAGTAAGCACGCAACCGCTTACCGTACACTGTCCCTGCTTCTTAAGAGACCTCCGGGGCGTGAAGCTTATCCCGGTGACGTTTTCTATCTGCACAGCCGTCTTCTCGAGCGTGCGGCGAAGCTTTCGGACAAGCTGGGCGGCGGTTCCCTGACCGCGCTTCCGATCATCGAAACCCAGGCGGGTGACGTTTCCGCGTACATTCCGACCAACGTTATTTCGATTACCGACGGTCAGATTTATCTCGAAACCGAGATGTTCAACTCCGGTTTCCGTCCCGCCGTTAACGCCGGCCTTTCGGTATCCCGTGTAGGCGGCGCGGCACAGATCAAGGCCATGAAGAAGATTGCCGGCCCGATCCGTATCGAGCTTGCGCAGTACCGCGAGCTGGCGGCATTCTCCCAGTTCGGTTCGGACCTCGATGCCGACACGAAGGAGAAGCTTGCGCAGGGCGAGCGCATCAAGGAAATCCTGAAGCAGCCGCAGTACCGGCCCATGAAGGTTTCCGAGCAGGTTATCATCATTTATGCGGCAACGAAGAAGTATCTTCTTGATATTCCGGTGAACCGCATTCTCGAATTCGAGACGGCACTTCTTAACATGATCTCTTCGAAGTATGCCGAGATTGAGAAGTCCATCCGCGAGAAGAAGGAGATCACTCCCGAGACGGAAGAGCTTCTTGTAAAAGCAATCAAACAGTGCAAGGAAGAGTTTCTGAACAGCTGATTTGCAGATTGGAGATATAACACACTATGCCCTCAATGAGAGACATAAAAAGGCGTAAGGGCAGTATCCAGAGCACCGGCCAGATTACGAAGGCCATGAAGCTGGTTTCCACGGTCAAGCTGCAGAAGGCCAAGGGCAGGGCGGAAGAGGCCAAGCCGTATTTTACACGTCTGTATGAGACGATAGCGGCTGTCTTCGCCAAATCCGACCCCGAAGTCAAGAGGCGCTACACCGTAAGACAGGAAGGCGGCAGGAAGGCGTTCATCGTGATCAGTTCCAACCGCGGACTCGCGGGAGGTTACAACGCGAATGTCGCGAAGATGGTGACCGGCTCCGGAGTTCCGAAGGAAGACGTATTGGTGTATTCCGTCGGCCGGAAGGCGAGAGAACTGCTGGAACGGAAAGGCTACCAGATCGTAAAGGACTATTCCGAGGTCATCAACAGCCCGCTTTACAGCGACGCTTCGGACATCAGCCGTGACGTAATGGAAGCGTTCGAAAAAGGCGAAGTCAATGAAATCTATATTGTCTTTACCATTTTCCGCAATTCCGTAAGTCAGGTGCCGACGCTTCTTCGGCTGCTTCCGACCGAGGACCCGGGCGTTATGGATGACGGAGGAGCTTTGATGAACTTCGAGCCCGAACCGGATGAAGCGCTTAAGGAGATCATTCCGAAGTACGTGAGCGGAGAAATCTACGGCGCGTTCATCGAATCGCTCGCCAGTGAGAACGGCGCGCGTATGCAGGCAATGGATAACGCCACGAACAACGCCGAGGATATGATTGCCGACCTGACGATCCAGTACAACCGTGCGCGTCAGGGTTCCATTACGCAGGAAATCACGGAGATTATCTCCGGTGCCAATGCGCTTAACGATTAAAAGCAGTGGAGGATACTGATTTGGCTACCAATACAGGTAAAATCACACAGATCATCAGTGCCGTACTCGACATCAAATTCGATGACGGAAACCTTCCCGAGATCTACGACGCGATTAAGATCCGCCGCAAGAACGGAGAGGAACTGATTGTAGAAGTTGCCCAGCACCTGGGTGACGATACCGTACGCTGTATCGCCATGGGACCGACCGACGGTCTGGTGCGCGGTATGGAGGCGGAGGCGACCGGTCATCCGATCATGGTACCTGTCGGCGAGAATACGCTCGGACGTCTGTTCAACGTACTCGGACAGCCCATCGACGAGAAGCCGGCTCCCGAGGATGTTGAGTACTATCCGATTCACAGAAAGGCTCCTTCCTTCGAGGAGCAGTCCACCGAAACCGAGATTCTCGAGACCGGTATCAAGGTCGTTGACCTGCTCTGCCCTTATCAGAAGGGTGGTAAGATCGGTCTGTTCGGCGGTGCCGGCGTAGGTAAGACCGTTCTTATTCAGGAGCTGATTACGAACATCGCCACCGAGCACGGCGGCTACTCCGTATTCACCGGCGTAGGCGAGCGTACCCGTGAAGGTAACGACCTGTACTACGAGATGATCGAGTCCGGCGTTATCAATAAAACGACAATGATCTTCGGACAGATGAACGAGCCCCCGGGGGCACGTATGAGAGTCGGTCTTTCCGGCCTTACGATGGCGGAATACTTCCGTGACAAGGGCGGCAAGGACGTACTTCTGTTCATCGATAATATCTTCCGTTTCACGCAGGCCGGTTCCGAAGTATCCGCGCTTCTCGGACGTATGCCGAGTGCCGTAGGTTACCAGCCGACACTGCAGACGGAGATGGGTGCTCTGCAGGAGCGAATCACCTCTACGAAGAACGGTTCCATCACTTCCGTGCAGGCCGTATACGTACCTGCCGATGACCTGACGGACCCGGCTCCGGCTACCACATTCGCCCACCTTGACGCAACGACCGTGTTGTCGCGTTCCATCGTGGAACTCGGTATTTATCCGGCGGTTGATCCGCTGGAGTCGACTTCCAGAATCCTTGACCCGAGAATCGTCGGAGAGGAGCATTACAAGGTAGCGCGTGGCGTTCAGGAGATTCTTCAGAGATATAAGGAACTGCAGGATATCATCGCAATCCTCGGTATGGACGAGCTGTCCGAGGGCGAGAAGATGCTTGTAAGCCGTGCCCGTAAGGTACAGCGTTTCCTGTCCCAGCCGTTCCATGTAGCGGAGCAGTTCACCGGTCTTCCGGGAACGTATGTGCCGCTTGAGGAGACGATTCAGGGCTTTAAGGAAATTCTTGAAGGAAAGTACGATGACATTCCGGAGAGCTACTTCCTGAACTGCGGAAACATTCAGGACGTGCTTGCGAAGGTCACCGCAGACGAAGCGAAGACGGAGTAATCGATTGTGGATGAGAAGCATTTACAACTGAAGGTATATTCGCCGACGCGAATTTTCTTCGAAGGCGAGGCGGAGTTTGTCGAATTCGTCACGACCGAGGGAGAGCTGGGCGTGTATCCGAATCATATCCCTTTAACGGCCGTTGTGGCGCCGGGAATTCTTCGGATCACGGAGAACGGAAAAGTCCGGGAAGCAACGCTTCTTGACGGCTTTGCCACGATTCTTCCGAAGGAGATCATCATTCTCTCGGAAGCCTGCGAATGGCCGGAGGAGATTGACATTCACCGCGCCGAGGAAGCACGGATCCGTGCGGAGCGGAAGCTTGCGATGGAACAGACCGTAAGGGACGAGCTTGCCCTCAGGCGCGCCATCGTCCGCATGCAGTTAGCGAACAAATATCGATAGAAATGAAATGCCACCTGAGTTCAGGTGGCATTGCGCTAATAAACGGGAAGGGAGATACTATGGGACTGATCGTTGTGACCGGGCTTTCGGGGGCCGGCAAATCCATCGCAATCAACGCGCTTGAGGACCTCGGGTACTACTGCGTCGATAATCTGCCGCCGCAGTTCCTCGTCAGCTTCGCCGATCTGTACGGCATGTCGGAGAGTAACCGTGAGAAGAAGATTGCGACCGTTGTTGACATCCGCGGCAAGAACATGTTTGGGGACTTCTTCCATGCAATGGAGGAGTTGGGCCGCAAGAAATATCCGTACCGGATTCTTTTCTTAGATGCGGACACGAAGACGTTAATTAACCGCTATAAATACACGAGACGCCGCCATCCGCTGATGGAGGACGACAATCTTTCGATGGAGCAGGCCATTGAGGCGGAACGGAACTTCTTAAAGCCGACCATGGACCGCGCGGATTTCATCGTTGACACGTCGACGCTGAAGCCGATGCAGCTTCGCGAGAAGATCGTAAATCTCGTGAGTGACCGGCCGGAAGAGGATTCCTTAGTGCTTCGTATCGTGTCCTTCGGATTCAAGGAGGGAATTCCCTCGGACGCAGACATGGTTTACGACGTACGGTGCCTGCCGAATCCGTATTATATCGACGAGCTGAAGCCGCTTACGGGGCTTACGGAACAGGTACAGAATTACGTGATGGGATTTGAGGAGAGCCGGGTGTTCTTTGAGAAGATTACGGACATGATCTCGTATCTTCTGCCTTACTACAGAAAGGAAGGCAAGAACGAGCTGGTTGTGGCGTTCGGCTGCACCGGCGGACGGCACCGCTCCGTATGCTTTGCGGAACGTTTCGCGGCGCACATGCGCGGGCAGGGCTGCCGCGTTTTGGTTACACACAGGGAGATTGAGAGGAGTATGTCATGAAGGTACTTTTGGCAGGCGGAGCGGGCTACATCGGTACGCACACCGCAGTGGAGATGCTTGCGGCGGGACATGAGGTCGTCGTCGTTGATAATTTCTATAACAGCTGCCCCGAGGCGGTTCACCGCGTCGAGGAGATCACCGGCAAGAAGATTGCCCTTTACGAGGCGGACGCATCCGACCGCGAGGCGATGCGTGGGATTTTCCGCAGGGAGAACATCGAGGCGGTCGTGCATTTTGCGGGAATGAAGGCCGTCGGCGAGTCGGTTGCGAAACCGCTCATGTATTACCGCAACAATCTCGATACGACGCTGACGCTTCTTGAGGTCATGCAGGAATTCGGCTGCAACCGGTTCATCTTCAGCTCGTCCGCAACGGTCTACGGAGACCCGGACAGCCTTCCGCTTTACGAGACCTCGCCGAAGAAGTCGTGCACGAACCCCTACGGCTGGACGAAGTGGATGATCGAGCAGATTCTTATGGATGCGGCAAATGCCAACCCGAGTCTTTCCGTGGTGCTGCTCCGTTACTTTAACCCCATCGGAGCGCATCCGAGCGGACGCATCGGGGAGGACCCGAAGGGCATCCCGAACAACCTGCTTCCGTATATCGCCCAGGTGGCAGTAGGGCGCAGAGACCATCTTAACGTGTTCGGTAACGATTACCCGACGCCGGACGGCACCTGCATTCGCGACTACATCCACGTGGTGGATCTTGCGAAGGGACATGTGTGCGCCGTAAAGTACGCGGAAACGCACACCGGCTGTGAGACCGTCAATCTCGGCACCGGTAACGGCTACAGCGTACTCGATATGGTGAAGGCTTTCGAGCGCGTAAACGGCACCCCGATTCCTTACGAAATCGCCGGACGCCGCCCGGGAGACCCGGCCGCGAACTACGCGAATGCCGACAAAGCTCTGAAGCTGTTCGGCTGGAAGGCGGAGAAGACCTTAGATGATATGTGCCGCGACACCTGGAAGTGGCAGTCGCAGAATCCGAACGGATACGGCAAAGGAGAATAGCATGATCGGAATCATCGGAGCAATGGAAGTCGAAGTCAAAAAGCTTCGCGAAGCCATGCAGATAGAAAAGACGGAAAATGTAGCAGGAATGGTGTTCTACTCTGGTAGAATAAACGGCACGGAGGTGGTTCTTGTCCGCTCCGGAGTCGGAAAAGTCAACGCCGCGATCTGCACGCAGATCCTTTGTGACCTGTTCCCGGTTTCCTGCATTTTGAACAGCGGAATCGCGGGTTCACTGAACGCAGACATCAACATCGGAGACATCGTCATCTCCGACGACGCGCTGCAGCATGACATGGACGCGCGGTATTTCGGCTACGACCCGGGCGTCATTCCGCAGCAGGAGGTTTCCGTGTTCCGCGCGGATAAGGAGCTTGCGGATCTCGCCGAGAAAGTATGTAAGGAGGTCAATCCCGACATCGCCGTATTCCGCGGAAGAGTTCTTTCCGGAGACCAGTTTATCGCCGATAAGGAGAAGAAGGAATGGCTTGCGGTCACATTTGCCGGGCTTTGCACCGAGATGGAAGGTGCTGCGATCGCGCACGCAGCCTATAAGAACGGTGTTCCGTTTTTGATCGTTCGTGCCATCTCCGACAAAGCGGACGACTCCGCCACCGAGGATTACACGACCTTCGAGGCGAAAGCAATCGAGCACATGGTCCGGCTGACGCTCGGACTGATTGAACAGTATAAAGAGAATTAATTGACGATTGGATTGATTGAACAATATAAAGAATACTAAGGAGGATACGCAGATGGTATATCGTACAAGCGGAACCTGTTCCACGGAAATTCATTTTGACATCGAAGAGGAGAAAGGCGTAAAGTTTGTCCGCAACGTCCGCTACGTCGGCGGCTGCAACGGCAATCTGCAGGGCATCGGCAAGCTTGTTGAAGGAATGCCTGTGGACTGGGTAATCGATAAGCTTAAGGGCATCCGATGCGGCTTCAAGTCAACTTCCTGCCCCGACCAGCTGGCACGGGCGTTAGAAGAAGCAAGAGAAAGCTGTCAGAAGGCCTGAGAAGACGGCCGAAAGCGTTTAGAATGCAGCACCAAGGGGTGCGGCAGGAGGAGAGAACGAATGAAACGAATCGTTCTGACAGGCGGCGGAACCGCAGGGCATGTGACACCGAACATTGCCCTTACGGACGAACTGCGCGCCAAGGGCTTTGAAATCGTTTATATCGGTTCCAAGGACGGAATCGAAAAGCAGTTAATCGAGAACCTCGGAATCCCGTACTACGGAATCTCTTCCGGCAAGCTCAGACGGTACTTTTCGTGGAAGAATTTCACGGATCCGTTCCGCGTGCTTGCGGGATGCCGCCAGGCAAAGAAGCTGATGAAGGAACTGAAGCCGGACATCTGCTTTTCTAAGGGTGGTTTCGTGTCGGTGCCGGTTGTGCGCGCCGCCGCCAAATGCAAAATCCCCGTCGTCAGTCACGAGTCGGACATGACTCCGGGCCTTGCGAACCGATTAAGCATGCGGTACGCGACGAAGATCTGCTGCAATTTCCCGGAGACGCTCCCGAAACTCGGCGACAAGGGCGTCCATACCGGAACACCGATCCGCCGCGAGCTGTTCACCGGCTCGAAGCAGGCGGGCCTTGAATTTGTAGGTTTCCCGGATGACAAGCCGGTCGTCTTAGTGGTTGGCGGAAGCACCGGCGCGGTACGCGTAAACGAAGCGGTTAGGAAGATTCTTCCCGAACTTCTGAAGGAGTTTCGCGTGGTGCATCTGTGCGGCAAAGGAAAAACCGACCCGGCCTACAACGGCACGGACGGCTACGTCCAGATTGAGTACTGCAACAAAGAAATGAAGGATCTCTTCGCGGCGGCCGACATCGTTATCTCCCGAGCAGGGGCCAATGCCATATGCGAACTGCTGGCGCTCCGAAAGCCGAATCTTCTGATTCCGCTTTCCAAGGAAGCGAGCCGCGGCGACCAGATCTTAAATGCCGAGTCCTTCGAAAAGCAGGGCTTCAGCATGGTTATGCAGGAAGAGGACATCACCGAAGAAAGCCTTCTTACGGCAGTGAAGGAACTCTATGCGAAACGGGATTCTTTCATCGACACAATGATGCACAGTCACTCCGCGGACGCGACCGCGGTGATTGTGAAGCTCCTGTGCGAATTATCTGAGACCGAATAGGGCATAAGGTTTTCCGACAATAGAAATAAACAAAATACAGGCGCGGGCGCGCCCGGAGGAGAATTTCGAAGGATTCAGCTCCTGAGAAATTCTCCTGCCGAGGCAGCCCGCGCCGTCACTTTTCTATAGCCTGGAACCGGTTACCTTACAGGTTCTCGGATATCTCCGCTGCCAGCACTGCGGCCTCGCCCTCAGCGTACTCCTCGTGCGGCCATACGGGAAGAATGCCGTCGCCCTCGTAGCGGGGAACGACATGCACATGCAGATGGAAGACGGACTGGCCGGCAGCCGTGCCGTTGTTCTGCAGGATGTTGATTCCGTCGCAGCCGGTCGTTTTCTTAACGGCGGCGGCAACCTTCTTCGCTACCGGGAAGACCTTCGCGGCGATATCTTCGGGAAGCTTGAACAGGTTGTCCGCATGCTCCTTCGGGAGAATGATGACATGTCCCTTGTGCGCGGGCGCGATGTCGAGAATCGCGCGGAAATCATCGTCTTCATATACGGTTGCGGACGGGATGATGCCGTTCGCTATCTTACAAAAAATACAATCATCGTTCATTGCAGAATTCCTCCTAAGCGGAAAATGTGACGGCCCCGCCATACTGCCGGGGACCTGAGGCTTGCCGGACCGGCGTACTGCGGAATACCAAAGACTCACCGGACCGTCCGTAACATGGAACACGAAAGCCCTGCACTCATTGTATCACATTTGACGCAAAATGGGGAAAAGAATTGCATAAAAGCGCAAAAAAGCATATAATAAAAATGGCGCAGTCTGAAAAGATACAACAGGCGCCGTGAGGTCAGAATGAAATCCCGATACATACCATACCGTGCCATTGTCACAATCGCAGTATTTATTATCTCCTTTGTGATTTTCTACGGCACTCTCGATAATCATGTGCTTGTGAACGAATTCCATACGGTTCGTTCCATGGACGCGACGCTTCCGGTCATCACATTTGTCACGGATGACACCGAAATCAACATGACGTTCGGCTACACGTTCATCCCGCAGGAAGGAAAGCTCCGCCAAAGCATTACACCGGTTTCCCCGACGGACCGCACGTTCACGGTCCTGATCGATCAGAAGGACAGCAACGTGCGAAAGGTCACCTGTACCGTTTCGGAGGTTTCGACGGGAACCGTACTTGACAAGATCGATCTGATGAGCCTTAAGAAGAACAGCGACGGCCGGCTTTCGGGACAGTTTTTCCTGACGGCCAACTACGCGACCAACACCGAATACACGATGCGGATCACGCTGACGACCGACGAAGGCAAGAGCATCTATTACTACACGAGACTGTTCCTGCCGACATACGGAAACCCGAAGCGCGAGATCGCATTTCTCGAGAATTTCCACTACGCGATCATGGACGAGGACCGCGTCAGCGAGATTGAGAAATACCTCGAGACCGAGGACAGCTACACGGGTGCGGACTTCAGCCGTATCACCCACCGTGACTCGCTCGATTCCGTCGGCTACGGCCAGATGGAGCCCACCGAGGTGGAGGCCTATGTGCCGCGTTTTGTGGAGTATACGTCCTCATTTGTCGCATGCGAAAAGGACTTCTATGTGCAGATTTATTCGGGCGACGGCCTCGAGACTTACAGCTGCACCGAGCACTACCGTTTCAAGACGGCCGCCAAGACGAACTACCTCTACTCGTTTGAGCGCAAGATGGAGGTCGTTTTCGAGCCCGAGTACTTCAACTTAAGCCAGCTGCAGATGAAGCTCGGCATCACCGGCGAGCAGGACGTCAACTGCCTCCTGAGCGATAATGAAAAGTATCTGATCTTCGTCCGCGACGGCGACCTTTGGGAATATGACATGGCGGAAAATGTGATGATTCCCCTGTTCACCTTCGACCGCGAGGGCGGTGACAACGAGCGGTATCATAACCGCAATCATGACTTCAAGCTGATTTCCATCGGCGATAACGGCGATGTGGATTTCGTGTTCTACGGGTACATTATCCGAGGCGAATACGAAGGCCGTGTGGGCATCCTTTACTACCGCTACTACGCGGAGGAGAAGCGTGTCGAGGAGCGTATGTTCGCGCCGGTGACCGTGCCCTATGACATCCTCAAGGAAGAGTTCGGCGATGTCTGCTACATGAACCATCTGGACGAATTCTACTTCACACTGTACGGGACGCTTTACCAGTACCGGACGCAGCTCCATGACTATGTGGTAATCGTTGAGGACATGGTTACGCCGTTTTATCAGAACGGAAGCGTTCTGATCTATCAGGAGGCGGAGAATACGGACAACACCCGCGTCTGCTTCTACGATATGGAAGCCGATTCGGTGACCTATAAGGAAGCCACGGAGGGCGACAGGCTTTTATTCCTCGGCTCCATTGACGGCGATCTGATCTACGGGGACTGCCATGCCGCAGACATCACATTTAAGGATAATGCCGAGCCGCACGTGCCGATTTATCAGATCCGCATCGAAAACAGCGAAGGCGAGCCGGTGAAGACGTATAAGCGCGACAACGCCGACGAGTACTTCCTGGATCCGACGGTAGAGAGCTTCGGTATTGCAATCAACATCAACCGGAAGACCGGAACGGTGTCCGGCGTCGGCAAGGACGGAAAGGCTTTCACGCGTCCGATCTACGAGGACATCGGAACCTACAACATTCTGAAGAGCACCGAAACCGTGAAGAAGAGCGTCAACGTCAGCTCGCACTACACGGACAAGATGCGCCGAGAGTACTATCTGAATCTGCCGCAGTCCTTCAAGATGACGAAGGTGCCGACCACGATTGAAATCAAAACCACGCAGGGAAGCGGCCGTACGCCGGTGCGTCTGGGCGAGCGGACCAAGGAGCAGTACTACGTGGAGGCGTTCGGCAAGGTCATTTACACCTCGTATGACCTCGCGGAGTGCGTATCGATGGCAAATGCGAACTACGGCGGCGTATTCAACGAGAAGGGCCAGATCATATGGCTTCGTGGTATGCGTGCCGATTCCAGACTGCTTCGAAACGTGACGCCGTGCTACGTGGACGAGAACATCACCGAGAAGGAAGCAATCCTACAGATGATATTAAGCTATAAGGGCGCCGCGATCAACGCCTGGGACTGCAATCTTGACGAGAAAGCAATGCTTCAGTGGGTGAACGAGAACATCCCCGGAAAGGCGGTTGACCTGACCGGCGTCACGATGATGGAGGCGTTAAATTTCGTTTCGGACGGCCATCTGGTGGCAACCTATTTCGAGGGCGAATGGCTCGCGATTACCGGTTACACGGCGAACCTCGTATACGCAATCTCGCCGAAGGAAGGCAAGACGAAGACCATTATGCTTGCGCGTATGCGAAACATTCTGGATAACAAGGGATTGTTCTATACATACATTGACTGACGGAGGGTTTATGAAGAGGGTATTTTTGATTGTATTGGACAGCTGCGGCGTCGGTGAACTGCCGGACGCTGCCGACTTCGGGGACGAGGGAAGCTTCACGTTAAGAAGCGCCGCCACTGACCCCTCATTTTCGATGCCGAACATGGAAAAGCTGGGGCTTTTCCACATCGACGGCGTGTACGGCGCGGTAAATGCGAAGGGTCTCGGCAAGACCACCGGGAAGACCTTCAAGGGCTCCGTATGTAAGCTTGCGGAGCGCTCCAAGGGAAAGGACACGACTACCGGACACTGGGAGATCAGCGGAATCGTCAGCGAATCGCCGATGCCAACATTTCCGGACGGGTTCCCGAAGGAACTGATTGACGAACTGTCTAAGCGGACGGGACGCGGAATTCTCTGCAACAAGCCGTATTCCGGTACCGATGTTATCCGGGATTACGGGAAGGAACAGCTTGAAACAGGCAATCTGATCGTTTACACATCGGCGGATTCCGTGCTGCAGATTGCGGCGCACGATCAACTGATTCCTACCGAGCAGTTATATGAGTACTGCAAGATTGCGCGTGAGATCTGTCAGGGCGAATGGGGCGTAGGACGTGTCATCGCGCGTCCGTTCACCGGTGAATGGCCGTATACGAGAACAGCGCTTCGGCATGATTATTCGCTCGTTCCGCCGCCGACCATGCTGAATGTGCTTTCGGAGGCAGGCTATGCCGTACACTCGGTCGGAAAGATCATCGACATCTTCGCGGAGAGCGGCATTACGGAATATGTCCGCACCCAGAACAACGCAGAGGGCATTGAGCGGACGCTTGAGGAGATGGATAAGGACTTTGAGGGACTCTGCTTTACGAACCTCGTGGATTTCGATATGCAGTACGGACATCGGAATGACGTTCCGGGCTACGCGAAGGCTTTGACCTATTTCGACAGCAAGCTTCCGGAGATGCTTTCAAAGCTTCGCGACGAGGACGTTCTGATGGTGACCGCCGATCACGGCTGTGATCCGGCGACGCCGTCCACCGACCACTCCCGCGAGTATATCCCGCTTGTCGCATTCGGTAAGCCTGTTGCAGCCGGGAAGAACTTCGGTACGAGACAATGTTTCGCGGATATCGCGCAGACGATACTTGCTTACTTTGGTGTGAAAAACGGGCTTGCCGGAGAGAAGATTGAGGGAATGCTGAAGTAGATGTGGCATTTGTCGCAGAATGCGTAAAATGATACGGCCGGCACGACACGGCCGTGAAGGCTGAGAAATGCTGAGCTACGTGGCATTTCCGCATGAGAATATGAAGAGGAGAAACGGAATGAAACAGTGGAAAGGATTTGAGTACGGCGTGGATTTCGGCGGATGGCTGTCCCAGTGCCCGCCGACGGAGGAGCATTATGCTTCGTTCGTAAAGGAAGAGGATTTTGCGAAAGTTAAAGAATGGGGGCTCGACCATGTGCGCGTGCCCGTCGACTACCTTCTTTTTGAGGATGACAAGGGAACGCCCCGGTACGAGCGGCTTTCCTATCTTGATTTCGCGGTTGAGCAGTGCGCAAAGAACGGTCTGAATATGGTGCTTGATCTGCACCGCACCATCGGATTTTCCTTCGATGAAGGCTACGGCGAGAACGGCTTCTTTGAAAGCCCTGAGCTGCAGGAACATTTCTGTAAGACGTGGGAGATGCTCGCAACCCGTTACGGAAAGTACGGCCATCTGGCATTTGAGCTTTTGAATGAGGTTACGAAGAAGGAGTATAGCGACACCTGGAACCGCGTCTCGGGCGAATGCATCCGCAGAATCCGCGCGATTGCTCCGAGCACGCCGATCCTTCTCGGCGGTTACTACAACAACAGCGTTGAGGCACTTAAGGATCTTGCGCTTCCGCAGGACGAGAACATCATCTACAACTTCCACTGCTACGATCCGCTTGTGTTCACACACCAGGGAGCGACCTGGATCAAGACGATGGATCCCGCGTTCCGCTGCCCGTTCAAGATGACGTACTCCGAGTACACGAAGAAGAGCGTGGAGCAGCTCGGTGAGGGATTTGCCCATGTATTCGATGCTTTCGGTTTAGATAATACGATTGACGAGGGCTACTTCGAAGCCCTTTTCAAGGAGGCCGTAGCGGTTGCCGAGGAACGTAACGTAAGACTTTATTGCGGCGAGTACGGCGTGATCGACCGTGTTGATCCGGAGGAAGCGCTGCTCTGGTTTGAGGACTTCCATAAGGCACTTAAGAAGTTCGGAATCGGTTCCGCTGTCTGGAACTACAAGCGCATGGACTTCGGCCTTTCGGATGCGCGCATGGACGGCGTCCGTGACCGGATCCTTAAACTGATAAAAGGCGAATAAGTCGAATCGAACCGCGCACAGGGATTGCGTAAAGTATCTGCATAATGAAATCGTTTGCTGGAATTGCATACTGAAAAGGAGGCCGTTATGAGAGAACATCGAAGAGAGCGAAAGAGAAGGCCGGAGGAGATGCCCGGCGCCTGGAACCCGTGGAAACTGTTCTTCAGGGTGTTATTGTTCTGGCTGCTGGCTGTCGGAGCCGCTTATCTGTGCTGTTATGTGCAGTTTGAGGACATAAGCGAAACCGGAAAAGCAAAGCAGGGCGGCTTTTTAAACGGCAAATTATACCGCCTGAATCTTGCAAACTACATCATCGGAGCGCTTCTCTTTGTGCTCCTGTTTCTGGTGCTTTGGCATTTTCTGATGCGAAGACCGCTTCATCACATCCGCAGGAGTCCTGCTCCGTGCATTGTTGCCTGCTGCATCCTGACGGCCGCCGGAATTGCCGGTATCCTTTATGCCGCGGTTATGGCCGACATGATGGCTGTCGGATTGTTCGACGGTGTTGAGCAGTCATACCTCGAAGCGCTGACTTTGCTCGGCTGGCCGATCTTCGCGTTAATCGTTACGATTGCGGCGCTGGTGCCGGCATGGCGAAGAGCCGGCAGACACCCGAGACCGCCGAAGCCCGGGAAGCCGGAGGAGGCGCTTACGCACAATCCGGAGAAATGACAGAAATGAAAAGGAGCTCTACCTAAGCTCCTTTTTTTGTGTTCCGGTTGGGAAAATGGAACTGAATGGTGGCATTTCTTCTTTCAGTTCCAGATAATTATCGAGAAGTTGGAACTTAATGGAGAAAACCTCATCTTCAGTTCCAAAGTTTTGTCGAAAAATTGGAACCAAACAGGGAGAATATCGTTTTCAGTTCCATAGCAAAGAGGATAAGTTGGAATTGAAAGAAGATATTTCCGTCTTTAGTTCCATGGTGCGGTAGAAAATCTGGAACCGAAAAGGAAGAATCCTGTTTTCAGTTCCAAAGGAAAGTCAGAAACCTGGAACCGGAAGAGACAAAGCCCGTTTTTAGTTCCAAAAGTGCCAAGCGCGCTGTGCGTGCACAACAAAAAAGCTGTCGCCTGCGGTTCAATAACCGCACATGCGACAGCTTTTTTACTATGCAGTTGATGGGACTTGAACCCACACCCAAGTACATGGACATGAACCTGAATCATGCGCGTATGCCAATTCCGCCACAACTGCAAGCAAGAGTTATAATATCAGTTTTCTTCCTGCATGTCAACTGTTAATTCGGCAAATGGCACAGAAAAACAAGGGTGGTAAAACGCTTACGCGTTAAGGCTTGATCCGCAGTATTCGCAACAGCCGTTGGCGTCCGGAACCGTCTTCGCGCCGCAGCACGGGCAGATCACCGGGCCGGCAGGAGCTGCCGGAGCGGGAGCGGAAGCGGGGGTGGCGTTGGTGAAGCCGCCGCCGATTGCACCGGTACGCATCTGATCCACGGCTTCCTTAATCTGGTTGCCGAGATTTACGCAGTCATAATACTCGTTCAGGCGGATGTTATTAAGCACGCCACTTGTGCGGATGTTCCAGCCTGCCGGAGTCGCATTCATCTGCTGCTCGCCGGTCTTGATGTAGCCGCTCGAGATACCGAAGCGCATATCGTCGAAATAAGGAGCGTTCACGCGAATGGTAACATAGAAGCAGTAGGAGTACTCAAAACGCGGCGGATTGTAGCTGATGGGCCGTCCGTTGGCGTCCTTCTGCTTGAGCTCGTTGCGACTCTCCTGAATCTCGAGATCACAGCCTACAGCCTGCGAGAAATCAAGCACGTCCGGGTTCGCCTTCGCAAGGTCCGTGGAGCTCGTTACCATAAACTTGCGGGCGTTGTCATCAATCAAAAGCTTGGTGGACTTACCGAGGGTTCTCGTGGTGTTGAAAGCAGCTACCGCAGAACGGTTCTGTTCACGATAGTTGAGCTGTTCCTGAATCTCCGCTTTCGTGCTGTGACGGCGCTCGCTGAACCAGGGAGAGAGCTTCGACGCACAATCCTTACACATGTTACCGTCTTCCAGCTTCTTGTTGCCGAGAAGACCGATCTTGTTACCGCAGAAATCGCAGTACTTTTTGTCAAACAATCCCATAGGAAAATACCTTCCTTTCATTTGTTGCAAGTATTATACCACTTCCATGAAGCAGATTCAAGAAAACATGAAGATGAGATGATGATTTTAATGTTTCTGTCTGATTTATTAGTGCCCCCAAAAAAAAGAAATGGGCAACCCCCTCAGTTCATAAGAACTTACCGGACAAAAAACCCATTTCTTCTAGACCATATACTACCAAAAAGGTATCTAAATGTCAATCAAAAAATCAAAGAGAATTATTGCCGTTCCAGGATGATTTCAACGCCCGGAAATGTGCCCGGAACCGGCTCAGGCTGCATGCGGATATGCAGGAACTTCGGAACCGCGTCTTCCCCATCGGATGTTGCCTGATTCTTGTCTTCGAAGCAGAGGTACATCTCATGGTCGAGCGCCGTTGCCCAGACCATCCAGCCGCGGTCCGAATCCAGCTTACCGGCGAATTCCAGATCGTCCACAACCACGTGGATGCTTCCGTCCGCAAGGATGTCCGCATAGGCATTCTTCACCGTAACCGGATGGGACGAGGAGACCTCCTCCGTCCGGTTCAGGGACTCCTCGCTGAGCGCAAAATGTCCCGTAAACTTCTCAACTTCCCACCAGAGGTCATCCCCGAAATCAATCAGCGCGCCGGTTCCGACGACATTGCCGGTGCCCGGGATGGTTTGGTACTGCCTGCCGTTGATGGTTACCGTGAACGCTTTGACTTCCGCTTCCTCGCTGGTGGCGGAAAGCAGCATGTCGCGCATGGCGTGTAATTTGCCGACGCCGTCCGCATCCGGCATATGGTTGGTGCCGAAATCAAAATCCCGGTTCGCATAGCGGCAGGAGACGCGAATCTGCTGCGCCTTGTCAAGTTCCGGAGTATCCGGCCCGATCGTATACCATTCGGTCAACTTGTGAATGTCATTATAATCCTTCAAATCGTAAAGCACCTGCGCGGTTTCCACGTAGAATTTCTGCATGGTCCCGTCGGGGTGCGTGATGTTAATTACGCACCGCCCCGCGGTGTAATACGCGTATATACTAAGGGTGTTGCCCGCTTCATCGGTCTCCGTGTACCGGAACTGGTCCAGGTACTTCTCCCACTCGTAGACCGTCGGCTTTTCCGTCGGTTTCTTCATATCGTCATCCTCATTCTTCGTGCATGCGGCCGGAAGAACGCAAAGCAAAGCACACGCTATCACGAAGAAAACCCTCCGCAACTTTCTTTCCCTACGCATTCCTCTCATCCTCCGCACCGGTCCTTTCCCGAATCTACGAAAAATACTACACCCATCCGGAAGTCTCCGTCAAGTGCGGGCTGTCCGGCAGGGGAGGATAAGTGACATCTCTATTCAATAAGTGACACTTTCTGTCACTTATAAACGGTGAGATAGCATACATTTTACTAAAGAATTATACGATTGCATTTGTCCTTAACATAGGGTAGGATAGATATGTAATGAATTCCATAAGATTATTGGCTATAATCGGGAGAGAAACCATGGCTACCATCAACGTATACAAACAATACTTCTCAGCTAACGGCACCTTCAACGGCGTACCCCGCAGGGGTGCGCTTGTGATGCTGATTTCCGACTCGTGTGAGGGAAGGATTCGTTATGACGCTGCGGTGTCATTTTTCGCACATCGGGATGAGGAGGACTTCGCGGTCTCGTATGATGCGTTCTTTGAAAAGACCCTGTACGAGGGCAAGGGGCGTCGCTCGAAGAAGCGCGAGCAGGCGCTTCTGGAGGAATTGCAGGACGTAATCGACGGGCTTGCCACTGAGCAGAAGGCGGAAGTGTTGTGGGAGAAGCCGCTTCGGGAAGCGGAGAGAGGATAGATGATAAAGAGCGAACATGAAAAAGAGTTTGTTTATTTGTTTGATCCTCATTTGTTTGGTTATCATAATAGTTTTAGTGGGACTAAAGAAGAGGCCAAAGGATAATCCGAAATCTGATGTGACACCTTCACCCTCCGAATATGAACAAAAGAGAGATTATAAGAAAAGACAGCTTGCAATGTTTCCGGAGGGAAGTATTAAGAATTCCTATGATGACTTTTGTTATCGAATGGAAATGACATTGGAAGAATGGGAAGGAGTAAAGACTACTCTGAAGGCAAGCGGGTGGGCTGTTCCTGAATATGACATGTGGGAAGAGTATCCGATTAAGAACAAACTATTCTCAGAAGAGGAAGAAAAGTCTTTTACAGACCAAATGGTTTATAAAAGGATAGATGATTCTTTGTCGAATATGATAAACTATGTTACGGAGTATGTCGGAATAATGAAGACTGACGAAAATGTTCTGGTCTTTTATTGCATCACTTTTACACAGGGAAGGTCGGAGATTCGTTAATAAAGAAGTATTTTCAGGGAAGAAATAGGTGTTGACAATATAGGAAAAAGGTTTTATAATGTGCCTAATTTTACAACTACATATCGTTCAAAGGCTGTGACGAAGACGGTTTCGGGAACGCATTTTCAGAGAGTCGGCGGCTGGTGTGAGCCGATATTGCCAAACGAATGAACCAATCCCTTCCGAGCTGAAGGTCTGAACACCGAAAGGCTATTAAGAACTTCCGTAAGTGCCGCGTCAAGGCATAGGATTTGATGGAATCCGAAGAGTGGCGTACAGTGTACGCAAGTTGAGTGGTACCGCGGGTGAAAGGCTCGTCTCAAACGATTGTTTGAGGCGGGCGTTTTTTATTGCTTCAACATCACAACCTTTCAATCAATAAACGAAAGCAGCAGAGGCGCTGCGAAGAAAGGAGTCAACGATGAGTGACAACATGGACCTGAAGCTTCAGGAGGTTGCGGAACGTATCCGCGAGATGCGTGAGATTGCCGGTTTCTCCGAGGGGCAAATGGCAGAGAAGACCGAAGTCAGTGTCGAAGAGTATGCGATGTATGAGGCGGGCAAGACGGATATGCCCTTCACATTTATCCATAAATGCGCACTGGCATTCGGCGTTGAGATGTCAGCCCTCCTTGAAGGACATACGGCGAAACTGACATCGTACACGGTTACGAGAAAGGGTGAAGGACAGATTACTTCCGAGGAGGAAGGCATCCTGATTAAGAACCTTGCCTCGAACTTTAAGAAGAGACTTGCGGAGCCCTACTGGGTTCGTTATGAGTATTCCGCAGAGCAGCAGAAGAAGCCGATTCATCTGACCAAGCACAGCGGACAGGAATTCGATATCGTTATGAAGGGCTGCCTGAAGGTTCAGGTCGGCGAGCATACCGAAATCCTTCATGAGGGCGACAGTATCTTCTACAACAGCTCGACGCCGCACGGTATGATCGCAATCAACGATCAGGACTGCACATTTATCGCGGTTGTGCTTCCCGGCGAGGACGTTGCCGAGCAGGAAATCGTGGATACCCTTGTGGAAGGCCGCACCGCGAAGAAGAGCTTCGTCTGCGACAAATTTATCCAGACGGTTGAGGACGAGAAGGGCCGCCTGAAGAAGATTGATTTCGTCAACGAAGAGAAGTTCAATTTCGCGTACGACGTGGTTGACGCGATTGCCAAGAAGAATCCCGACAAGCTCGCGATGATTCATCTTGACCGGAATAAGAACGAGAGACGTTTCACATTTCTCGATATGAGCAAGAAGAGCGGCCAGGCCGCGAACTACTTCAAGTCCCTCGGCATCGAGCCCGGCGACCGCGTTATGCTTGTACTGAAGCGCCATTACCAGTTCTGGATCAGCATGCTTGCGCTTCATAAGATTGGCGCAATCGCGATTCCCGCGACTTATCAGCTGCAGGAGCATGACTTCGAGTACCGCTTCAAGTCCGCGGGCGTAAAGGCCATCATCTGCACCGGCGACGGTGACACCGCAAATCAGGTGGATCTTGCCGCACCGCGCTGCGAGACCTTGATCCATAAGATTATCGTCGGCGAGCCGAAGGAAGGCTGGCGCAATTTCGACGAGGAGTACGTGATGTACAGCTCGCACTTCGACCGCGTCGAGAACAGCCCTTGCGGATCCGACCGCTTCATCATGTTCTTCACCTCCGGAACGACCGGCTATCCGAAGATTGCCTGCCATTCCTACAAGTACGCGCTCGGCCACTACGTGACCGCGAAGTACTGGCATCAGGTGGAGCCGGACGGCCTGCATCTGACCATCTCCGATACCGGCTGGGGTAAGGCTCTCTGGGGCAAATTGTACGGCCAGTGGCTGTGCGAGGCACCCGTTTTCGTATATGACTTTGACCGTTTCCATGCGGAGGACATCCTGCCGCTGTTCGCGCAGTACCATATCACCACGTTCTGCGCTCCGCCCACGATGTACCGCATGCTGATCAAGGAAGACATCAGCAAATACGACCTCAGTTCGATTGTTCATGCAACCACCGCCGGTGAGGCGCTGAACCCCGAGGTTTATAACGTATTCAAGGAGAAGACCGGCCTTCGCATCCACGAGGGATTCGGTCAGACCGAGACGACGCTTGTTATCGGTAACCTTTACGGTGAGAAGCGTAAGCTCGGCTCTATGGGTAAGCCTACGCCGCAGTATCACGTTGACATCCTTGATCCGGACGGAAAGCCCGTACCGGTCGGCGAGAACGGAGAAATCTGTATCTACACCAACGAAAAGACGCCCTGCGGACTGTTCCGCGGCTACTTCAACGATCCCGAGCGCACCAAGGAAGCATGGCACGACGGCATCTACCATACCGGCGACGTTGCCTGGAAGGATGAGGACGGCTTCTACTGGTATGTAGGCCGTATCGACGACGTTATCAAGTCTTCCGGTTACCGTATCGGACCGTTCGAAATCGAGAGCGTTATCATGGAACTTCCTTACGTGCTTGAGTGCGGCGTCAGCGCTGCTCCCGACCCGATCCGCGGCCAGGTCGTAAAGGCAAGCATCGTCCTCACAAAGGGCACCGAGCCGTCTGAAGATCTTAAGAAAGAGATTCAGGATTATGTAAAGAAACATACGGCTCCTTACAAGTATCCCCGTATCGTTGTCTTCATGGATGAACTTCCGAAGACCATCAGCGGAAAGATTCAGAGAAATAAGCTGTAATTGTTGCATTTTTCCGTGATAAAGGGTATAGTTATAGAGTTAAGGTGATGTTATGAATTTTAAGCGTTTGGTGCTCTTTGCGGGGCATTACGGAAGCGGCAAGACGAACATCGCGGTCAACATTGCGATTGACCTCAAGAAAGAGGGCAAAAACGTCGTCATCGCAGATCTTGATATCGTCAATCCGTACTACCGGACAAAGGACAGTGAGCAGGAACTTAACGAGGCGGGAATTCCGCTTATAAGTTCCGAGTATGCAAACTCGAATGTCGATGTGCCGGCGCTCCCGCAGGCGCTTTACTCCTTAGTCGATCAGAAGGATCGCTACGGAATTATGGATATCGGCGGAGACGACCGCGGCGCGCTGGCGCTCGGGCGGTACGCACCGGCGATCCTTGAGGAGAATAACTTCGAGATGCTCCTCGTCATTAACAAGTATCGACCGCTGACTCCGGATGCGGCTAGTACGCTTGAGGTCATGCGTGAGATAGAAATCGCGGGTGGGATTCCGTTCACCGGGATTGTGAATAACAGTAATCTCGGACGGGAGACGACCGCGGAAGATGTCATTAAAACCCACGCCTACGCCATGGAAATGGCAAAGGACACGGGCCTTCCGCTTCGCATGACGACCGTAAAAGAAGACATCGCGGCGGAGGTTGGTAAGGTGATTCCGAATGTCGTACCGCTAAAGCTACAGAATAAGCGGCTGTGGAACGACTGATTCCCAAAAAGCGATAAGCGGTTGTAGAGCAACTGAGCCGGCACCCCGGTTTATGTTCAGGCACTGTCCTGAGGGCAAGAATGTACATGTTATTGCATTTTCCGTAAGGAAGATGCGAGTTATTTTACAGGAGGTAAGACATGAACAAAGTAACGTTTAACACGGACCTTTGTAAGGGCTGCGGCCTCTGCGTGGCAGCCTGCCCGAAGAAGATTCTTCGGATGTCGGAGACGGTCATTAACGCAAAAGGCCATCATCCGGCGGAGATGACCGACCAGTCCCAGTGTATCGCATGCGCTTTCTGCGCGACGATGTGCCCGGATTGCGTAATTACGGTGGAAAGGGGTTAAGAACATGGCAGACAAAGTTTTGATGAAGGGCAATGAAGCCATTGCCGAAGCCGCTATTATGGCAGGATGCCGGTTCTACTTCGGTTATCCGATTACGCCTCAGACCGAGGTTGCCGCTTACATGGCAAAGCGCATGCCGAAGATCGGCGGAACTTTCCTCCAGGCGGAAAGCGAAATCGCAGCAATCAACATGTGTATCGGCGTTGCATCGACCGGTAAGAGAGTTATGACGAGCTCCTCTAGCCCCGGAATCTCTCTTAAGGAAGAGGGCATCAGCTACATGGCAGGTTGCGACCTTCCCGCACTGATCGTAAACGTAGAGCGTGGCGGCCCGGGTCTCGGCGGCATTCAGCCTTCCCAGTCCGACTACTTCCAGGCTACCCGTGGCGGCGGACACGGCGACTATCACCTCTTCGTAGTGGCTCCCGCAAGCGTTCAGGAGATGGTAAGCCTGACGGCACATGCATTTAACGTAGCAGAAAAGTATCGCGTTCCGGCAATGCTTCTTGCAGACGGTACGCTCGGTCAGATGATGGAGCCCGTTTCCATCGAAGGTATCACCGTTGAGGACCATGACAAGTCATGGGCTCTGACCGGTACGGACTGCAAGCGTAAGCATAACATCATCAACTCCCTGTCCCTCCTTCCCGAGGAACTGGAGCAGTGGAACCTTGAGCGTTACAAGAGATACGAGAAGATCGAAGAGAACGAGCCCATGTGGGAAGAGTTCATGATGGAAGACGCGGACATCTGCGTTGTCGGCTTCGGTATCGCATCCCGTGTTTCGAGAAATGCCATCAAGGCAGCCCGCGCGCAAGGCATCAAGGTCGGCATGATCCGTCCGATCACGCTGTGGCCTTTCCCGAAGAAGCCGCTTGCAGCTGTTGCTGACAAGGTTAAGGCTTTCGTTACCGTCGAGCTCAATATGGGCCAGATGGTTGAAGACGTTGAACTCGCAACCCGTTGCAAGAAGCCGGTTCTTATGGCAAACCGTGTCGGCGGATGTATCCCGACTCCCGAGCAGGTTCTTGCGCAGATTGTTGAAGCCAATAAGTTAGGAGGTGCACAGTAATGGGTGAGATCGTATTTCAGAAACCGAAGTCACTGTGTGACGTTCCGCTTCATTATTGCCCGGGCTGCACGCACGGTATCGTACACCGTTTGGTTGCGGAAGCAATCGACGAACTCGGTATCGAGGGCAAGACCATCGGCGTAGCCAGCGTAGGCTGCTCCGTATTTACCTACAACTATTTCGAGTGCGATATGGTACAGGCTGCTCACGGACGTGCTCCGGCTGTTGCTACCGGCGTTAAGAGAAGCGATCCCAGTAAGATTGTCTTCACTTACCAGGGCGACGGCGACCTCGCTTCCATCGGTACCGCCGAGACGGTTCATTCCGCTGCGAGAAATGAGAACATTACCATTATCTTCATCAACAACGCGATCTACGGCATGACCGGCGGTCAGATGGCTCCTACCTCCCTTCCGGGACAGGTAACCCAGACTTCTCCTTACGGCCGTGACGTTAACACCGTAGGTTATCCGGTTCGTATCTGCGAGATGCTTTCGCAGCTTGAAGGACCGACCTACCTGGAGCGTGTTGCCGTTAACAACGTAAAGAACGTTAAGGCAGCTAAGAAGGCTATCAAGAAAGCCTTCCAGAATCAGGTAGAGGGCAAGGGCTTCTCCCTGATTGAAGTTGTTTCCACCTGCCCGACCAACTGGGGCAAGACGCCTGAGAAGGCTATGGAATGGCTTGAGGAGAACATGCTTCCTTACTATCCGCTCGGCGTTTACAAAGACAAGACGAAGGAGGAACAGTAAAATGGCACAGACCGGTATGCTTTTTGCAGGTTTCGGCGGACAGGGCATTCTGTTCTCCGGCAAATTCTGCGCTTACGACGGACTGATCTCCGACAAGCAGGTCAGCTGGCTTCCTTCCTACGGTCCCGAGATGCGTGGAGGTACCGCAAGCTGCAGCGTTGTATTCAGCGATGAGATCATCGGTTCCCCGATTGTTACGAACCCCGACATTCTCGTTGTCATGAACCTTCCTTCTTTGGACAAATACGAACCCGCAGTTGTACCCGGCGGAAAGATTTTCTACGATTCGACTTTGATCAGCCGTCCGGTAGCCCGTACCGACGTAACGGCTTATGCCGTTCCCGCTACGAAGCTTGCTGCAGACAACGGAATGCCTACCCTTGCCAACATGATTCTCGTCGGCAAGATGATCAAGGAAACCGGAATCATCTCCACCGAGAACATCGACAAGATCATCGATAAGATTGTCAGCGCCCGTCATCAGGACCTTAAGGAACTGAACGCCAAGGCAATCAAGATGGGATTTGACTACGCAGAGTAGGAGGGTCTCGAAGCTTTGATTCGAGTAAAGTGAAACTGTAAACCCGGCCGTCGCATCGTGCGACGGCCGGGTTTTTGCTGGTTTTCCGCCTGTCTTGGCGCTTCCGGCGGGGATTCGGCCCCCCGGAGACGGAAATTTGCCTCTAGGCACGCCGGATTTCTCGGAGCCACTACTTGCTAAACAGCAACATCGGCCCCCCGGGGACGGAAATCTGTCTGTAGGCACGCCGAATTTCTCGGAGCCACTACTCGCTAAATAGCAACATCGGCCCCCCGGGAAGCCAAGACGTCTTCCAAGGGGGCCGTTTCTGCGGAAGCTATAGTTCGGCGGAAGGGGAGCGCGGCCCACCGGAGGCAGGGATCTGCCTGTAGGCACGCCAGGCCGGCTTAATAACCGGTTTTCCAAAGTTTCTCGTAATAAGTATTATTCTAAGTATAGGCCGATTAACGCGACCGGAATCCGAATGATTGCAAATGCGGTATCCACGCAGATGTCCACCGCGCAATCGACTGCGTGCTTCACCGTCCGTGAGAATATCTGCGAGTTCGCCATGTCATAGATGAAACAGAAGCTGATGAACAATGCCGCGAGCCACGCCCAGATGCTGACGTCCCAGCCGGCGAGGGAAGTAATCGCAGCGGCCGGCACCTGACCGATGGAGCCGATACCGAGCATCGGAAGAAGCTTGTCGCAATAGTCCGGACATATGCATGCGAAAAATGTCACAACAGCCGTCACGCACAGGACAACCACAACAGCCTGTAATACAACTTCCGCACCGGACTTCTCGGAGAACAGATCAATGACGGAAGCCGCAACGATACCGACCGGAGCCACAATCATGAAATAACCAATGATCATCATGAACGCATACGGAACTACCGTTGCCAGAACAACACCAGAGATAAAGACTGTAATATAGAGTAATCCGAGAATAATCGGATTCAGACTCTTCATATAATCCTGAAAACAAATAAGCAGAAGCAGATTGATAGCCCATCCGATGACCACGATGCCGCCCTGAATCAGGTTAAACATCCTCGCGGGAATTTCTCTGTCAAACACCGAATCATCCGTAAGCCGGTCACGCTTTCTTCCTGTCTCAAAAAGATTCATTTCATTCCTTCCCCCCCAAAAAAAATACTATCCTCTGAAAAAGCCCCCTGCTACCACATGCGCAGCAGCAGGGGAGATAGTAACATATTACTCAATTACTGCTCCACAAAGCGAAGCGTAAGATGATGGTTTGGAATATGGACCTGATCTCCGGGGTATGACACAGCTGAAGATTGGCCGGAATTAGATTCCCAATGTGAACTGTTGGTGATTGTTAAATTGGGGTCGTTAGTCGGAAAATCAGGTGCATTGAAACTATATTTTTCCGAATCCTTAACTTTATATTGCATCCCGGGGATAGGCGTCCCGTCGTCGTAGCAGAATGTAATAGTATAAGACCATTCCGCATTAAGAAGTTCGCCGTCAATGAGTTTACTGGTATCATCCTCAGATAATGCCGCATTTTTACCCACGACAACACTACGCGACCGGTTATACCAACCGGCAAAGTCCTTTTCAACCGTATCCGATAAAGCCATCGGAGTGAAGGAGCGACCTTTTACAATTGTCGCTGTGGCGCCTGTACTTGTATAATTGTCGCCGTATTCTATGGTAATCACTTCACCCCAGACAGGTATTAATTCCAGACTGGCATTTGTGCCTTGGGCTATAGAAGTGAGTTTTTCTGTAGGCTGTGTATTATAGTTATCCCATCCTAGAAAACCACGTGAGGATTCATCTGCAAGGATAGGAAGTGTTACCCCCAAACCTTCCAGATAGTAACCGGGGGCATTGGCAGGAATAGGCGCATCGCCGGGAAGAAGTACAGAGCCTTTATCGTCTCGGTATGTTATAGTATAAACTCTTCGATAATCAGCATAAAGGTTAACATCTCCGGTTGAGCCGGCTGAAATCTGATTTACAATAGTGCCATTCGGAGCATTCTTCCAACCGTAGAAACTGTATCCTGAAGGCGAGGACATAACCGGAAAACTACCGGATGGTATTCCATTATATGTTGAATAACTGGTAATAGGCGCATTAGTCTCAAAATACGTTTGTGTGTTGAAATCATAATCATGAAAATATACTGAGAAGAGATAGTTATCCTCATCTGCAACGAGAATAATGTCCTCTTTGAATGTGGCAGGTATTTCGGTTATTTTTTGCCCATTATATGTCCATCCGTTGAAAGCATTGTAGGAATCCTTTTGATTGCTTGTCAGCTTTGTTATTGTCGCATAAGGAAGAGAGGAAACGCCTTCACCTTCTTTGTAGGTAGAAGGACTTAGATTTAACAGTTTATTCCCTGCCTTATCCATATACGTAATCGTATGCGTCGGAACCGCGGTCGGTGTCGGCGTCGGTGTACTGGTCGCCGTAGGCGTAGGGGTATTCTGTGCCGGCTGTTGCTGCGCCTGCGTAGGAGTAGGTGTGTTCACCTTTGCCGTAGGCGTATTCGTCGGCTTCGGGGTAGGCGTCACGGTGCCGGTCGGCTCTTCCGTAGGTGTAGGAGTCTCGGACGGCTCCTCGGTCGGAGTGGGCGTTTCGGTAGGCGTAGGCGTCTCGGTCGGAGCCTCGGTAGGAGTCGGCGTCTTGGTCGGAACAGCCGTTACATCTTGCGTCGGGACAGGCTTTCCGGAACGCACGGCAAGAACTGCGTCGATGACTTCTTTCGGAAGCTTGCCTTCCGCGCCGGCTACCGCTTCCGGATTGACATTGTCCGGGAAGAAATACCACTCATTGTTGTACAGCACGCCGAATACACCCGTTATCGTCGAGCCGGTATTCTGGTGTACGTCACCGGTTCCGGTATCCAGACGAGGTGCGGTATCGCCCCAGAAGACAGTATTCTCAAATACCTGACATTGCTTTACGTAAATCGTACCGCAGGTCTGCGCTTCGGTCGTGATGAAGTAGAGACCGTTTCCGGCAGAAACTGTACGGGTCGAGTAAACGACGCAGCCGTCAATGACCTCAAAGACGGTAACATCGACCGTTCCTTCAAGAACGTACTGATAGGTGATATAGACGGTCTGACCTTCTGCTAAGAGCGACTTGACATATTCCATACCTGCCTCATCAATCTTACCCTCGAGGAAGGACAGGTCATCGCCGGGCGCAACCTTCCAAACGATGGTATGCGTTACGGTACCGCGGATTGCCATCGTCGTATTTGGCGTTACAACGTCGTAGGAAGACTTGGAGGATAGTTTTTTCTGTATCTCTGTCAGCATGCTGCCCTGTTCGATATAAATGATGGTCTTGCTGTTGGCAGCAGTACCGGCAGCCTGCAGGGAGATAACGGTATTCTCCTCGAGATAGACGTATTTGTCGCCGTCCAGCTTGAGGCGCGCAAAGCCGCCGGCCGGAACCGACAGCCCGTCGCCGGAGCGGAGTTTCATCTGCGGATAAGCGTCGTAATTGTTTCCGTCGCGGGACACGCTGACCTTGCCCTCCACCTCGACAACGATGATGGAGCGGTAGGCCTTGCCCTTGCCGGTAAGGAGAAGCACAAGCACGACTGCAGCAACTACTACACCTGCACCCGCGCCGCCGAAGATTGCCCATTTCTTCATGTGTTCGTACCTCCGTCTTTCTCAAGAATATACTGCGTAAAATGTGACACCAGTTCGCCGTCCAGCTTGCCTTCCCCTACCATAGAGGAGAGGATTGCAAGCGCTTTGTCTCTCGGAACGGCTT
>JAEEGI010000964.1_pt1 | contig 74818 bp, 61 predicted proteins | sample 8958751 | NCBI WGS metagenome assembly JAEEGI01 (sample SAMN16246545, study PRJNA631951) | gut metagenome | biome: gut microbiome; feature: rumen; material: KS-attached | host: Bos | place: Iran: Karaj | collected 2018-10
TTGTGGAGAACGCCGCCACGGGCGGTGGGCTCCCCTGTGGGTCTCAAGGCGCTACGGGAATGCACGTCGCGAGACGTGCTGTTGTGTCTCAGTCATCATGTGAGCATATGCTCATTCCACTCCACACCATTACGTTCGGTCAATCGCTGGTATTCATCATCAAAGCCCACACGCTTGTGGTGCTCGCGCTGACCTATAATATATTGTATCACTGCATCACGATGAGAATTGGAAACAGAAAAAGCACCATATTCCTTCCCCCAACCCACAAATTCAGGAAAGAAGCCACTTCGTTTGGCCCAGTCACTACTTGACCGCTTAATGTCCCACAACAGATGAGACAATGAAACCGTTGGAGCCAAATCAATCAGCATGTGAATATGATTCTCTATGCCACCTATACGGCAAAGAAAACATTCGTTCCGCTTTACAATACTCGTAATAAACCGATACATGTCCTCGGCATGCTCCGCATTGATGGTCATGTGTCTGTTTTTAGTATTGATGACGATATGATGCAATGAGACGGTTTTGCTCATGATGTCTGTTATTTTCCACAAAGGTAGTGATAATAATCGAAACGTGCAAACGACTGCACCTCTACGAGGTGCGAGACGGCGTGTTATCTGGTCCCACAGTGAGTCTTCCCGCTTCGCGGCAAGCCTCACAATGGGTTAACCACACTGCCACCGCTTCGCGGTGCCTCACATCTGCATCAGGGTTATACGATGTGCAGATCAAGCTGGTCGGAGACCAGTTCGTGTGGTTAACCCATTGTGGAGGACGCCGCGAAGCGGTGGACTACACTGTGGGTATATCGGCATCGCTGGACCGCACGTCGTTAGATGTGCGGTAGTACGAAATAGAGAGGGGAATCGCCGTAGTGGCGATCCCCCCTGGTTAAATTCATGTGCGAAATGTAAAGCTTAGTAACAGGACTCTAGAATAGATGTGTTACTCGGCCTTCTCGTGTGAGAAGTAGATACCGTTGGCCAATTGAGGCGTGCCATTGTAGGTGCTCTTGACACCGATAATGCTGATCTTGTCGCCCACAACAATGCCGAGGGTTTCGAGCAAGTTCTTGCGGTTGTCGCCAGTAGCGCCCCAGCCGGGATAGCAGCCATAGACGTACACGCTGTTGGTCTCGTCCTCAAGATAGAGGTTACCGTAGGTCGGGTTGGCAATCTCGGTGATGGTACCGGTCAGCATGTAGTAAACATTGTTGGCATCCTCCTTGTCGAGGAACTCGTCGATGCTGATGGGGGTCACGGTCTTGCTGTCCTCAAGGACGGCACCAGTCATCTGGGCAGTGCCCTTGTACTCGCCACGCTTGCCCACGAGGGTAACGATGTCACCAGCCTTCAGGCCAGCAGCCTCAAAGTCACCCTTGGCACCGATGCCATAAACGTAGGTCTCACCCGACCAGTCACGTACATATACATTACCGTAGCTTGCATTGGCCACGCTGGTGATCACACCAGTGATGCGGTACTGGGTATCGCCCACGGGAGCCTCCAGGAACTCAGCGACCGAAGCGGCCACGATCGAACCCTTCTGATGGATCTCAGCCTCAGCAGTATATTCCTTACCATTTTCATCGGTGGTCGTGAATACTACGGTAACGCTGCGGTCGCCACCATTGTTAGGAGCACCGCGGAAGGTAACAACGGGCTCTGAGCCGCCAGTTACCGACACGATCGACAGCCAGCTTCTCTCCTCCTCAGGAATCTCAACCGATACACCATTGCTGGTCTTGCAGCTCAGGTTAACGGCTACAGTACCACCCTCAACGGGGATAGTGGCATCCTCGGGGACAACACTCTCGACCTTAACCAGAGACTTCTGGATCTTGACAACGGTCACGTCAACCAACTCAACAGTACCGTTATACACGGTCTTGGGACCCTCAACAGTGACGATGTCACCCACCTCGAGACCGAGGCTGAGGAAGTTCTTGGTATTGCCCTTGGCATCCAGGGTACCATAGATGTAAATCTCACCAGTCTCGTCACGCAGGTACCAGTTACCATAGGTCGTGTTAACGATCGAAGCAACAGTACCGGTCACGCGGTAGTTCTTGCTCTCGGGACCTTCAATAACCTCGGCACAGGTAGCGTTGTGAACAACGGCAAGACCTTGGATCACGTTGACGGTCTGTGACTTGTCGGCACATGCGATGTGCAGCACGGTGTTGCGGCCATCGGGGGCAGCAGGAGCGGTGAAGGTCACCTCGGTCTCACCAGCACCACCTTGCTTGGGGGTAACGGTCAGCCAAGCGGGAAATTCTTCCTCATCAAATGACCAGGCTTCCTTGGCTTTGACGGTAATCGTGTTGGAACCACCGTTAACATCGATGCTCACATAGGAGGATGAAACCTGGATTTCATCGAGCAGAGTTATTGCATCGTCGTCAGAGCAGCTTGACAGCAGAGCGACCAGTGCAAAAAACGAAAGAAAATATTTAAGTTTCATAATATGTATTCTTTGACTTTGAATTAGTTGAAGATGTACTTAATACCGATCGAAGCATTCCAGCACTGACCGAGAGACTTGTTGGGAACGAAGGTCTTGGTGGCACCATTGATAGCAGGATTGGTCGAGAAGGTGGCATAGCCCTCGGCATCAACGCCCTCATACTTGAGCAGACGGGGATCGCTGCCAATCTCGGGGTTGAGATACTTGCTCACACCCCAGCTCGAGTTGAACAGGTTCATCAGGTTCTTGATGTCGAAGCTGAGTTGCAGGGTGTGCTTGGCACCGCAAACGTTGAACGAGAAGTCGTGCTTGTAGCTCAGGTCAATGCGATGAACCCAGGGGCTGTACAGGCTGTAAGGCTCGGCATACTCGCCCTGGTGGTTCTTCAGGCTCTTGTTGTTGTGAACATAGTCCATGAAGCGGGTCTTGCTGTCATTGTTGATGAAGCGGAACTCGCCATTCTCAACCTGAGCATCGGTGGGGATGTACATGGCGTCGTAGTTGTAACCGTCGCCGTTCATATCATTGTTCATCATGTAGGAGTACTTGTATCCGCCGCGCCAGGTCTCATAGATCAGGCCATAGTGGTTACCGCTCTTGTCATGACCGGTTGCCGAGAAGACGAAACGGTCAGGAGTCACATACTGTGAGTTGTGCAGCTTGATGTTGTTGGGACCCTCGACGGTGGGAACGTAGGTGAAGGCACTCTCGGCAGCAGAGCCGGGCATACCGGTCACTTCCTTGTTCACAGTGTGGGTGTAAGCAGCCATCAGGCTCAGCCAGTCGACGGGACGGGCATTCAGGGTCACGTTGGCAATCCAACCATAACCACGGCTGGTGTTCTCCAGAACGAAGGCCTTGGTACCGCGGCGGAAACCTGCGGGGAAGATGGGACGGTTGTCAGCACCGTTGAAGCGGGCATAACCACCCACGCCGGGCATGCTCCAGTCACTGATGCTGGCAGCATTGATGTTCTTGGTGAAGATACCTTCAACAGTAACACTGAAGGGGAAGCTTACGGGGATATTGTAGTCAACGGCCAACGAGGTCTTCCATACCATCGGCATCTTGAACTTGGGATCCACGCCATTGACGGCCGAGGGAACGGTACCCATGTCGGAGGTCACATTCTCGGGATAACCCATGGCGATGAGCTTGTTGCGCAGAGCAGCGATAGTGGCATGACCCTCGGCGTCGGTCACCAGACCGCCGGCAAACTGGCTCATGTCGGTGTTCTTGCTGTTGAGTTGTGCCTGATACTGAACCAGACCGCCGTTGGTGGGCATGTTGGTGAAGAATACCAGGGGCAGACGACCCGAGAACAGGCCCGTACCGCCACGCAGCTTGAGGCTGTTGTTGTCAAATACGTCCCAGCTGAAACCAACGCGCGGTTGGATAATCAGGTTGCTGTTGGGCCACTTGCCGGTGTCGATGTGGCGAACATCACCGTTCTTGTCATAATAGTCAAGAGCCAAGATAGCATTGTTGGTGAGCAGGTCACCATTGTTGAAGAACAGACCATCAAGACGCAGGCCGTAGGTCAACTTGAAGTTGCGTTTCACGTTCCACTCGTCCTGTACATACAGGCCAGCCTTGTTGAACTGCACGCGGGCAGCAGGTTTGGTCTCGCTACCGTAACCGTAGGTCAAGCAAACAACCTCGGGAGCGGCACCGTTGATGAAGTCATCCACGCTGTTGTAGCGGTAGTAACCGGTACCATTACGCATGTACTGGTTGTCGGCCATCTGATGCTCAAAGGTGAGACCACCCATGATCTTGTGGTTGCCATAGTACCAGGTGACATCGTCACGCAGGTTCCAAATGGTGTTGTGGACAGCGTTGTTCCAGGTAAACAACTCATAACCCAGAGCCATGTAGTTGTCGGTGTTGCCATACTCATCGGTCATCGTGATGTCGATGAAGGGGAACTCGCTGGAGTTGCTGGCGCGAACGTCATCCAGCTTGGAGTAGGTTGCCAGGAACTCGTTCGACAGGTTGTCGGCGAGACGGCTGTTCAAGTTAGCGGCGAACGAGTGTACCAGGTTGTCCATGCCATACATTGAGTTGGCGAAGGAGAAGGAGTACAGGGATACACGTGCATTGGGCATACGGGTGCCACCGTCCATCGAGGTGGCATTGGGATTGCTCCAATAGCGGTTCTTGGTGTAGTTATAACGCAGCGACAAGTGGTGGTCGTTGGTGATGTTCCAATCCAAACGGGCGAGAATCTTGTAGTTGTTCTCATCGGCGGGGAAGTTGGTATAGGAACCCGTGTCATAACCATACTTGCCCAGCACGTGTTGGCTCACGCGGTCCAAGTCACGCAACGTGGTGCGCGAGATATAACGGTCGGCATCACCTACACCGTTCTCGCTGGCGCGCCAGCGGTTCACGATGGTCGGTTGCTTGGTCATCTCACCATTGACGAAGAAGAAGATCTTGTTCTTCCAGATGGGGCCACCCAGGGTGAAACCGTAGGTAGTCACCTGATCCTTATCGCGGGCACCAGCGATCTGCAAGCGGTCAACAGCGTCACCACGCAGGTTCTCGTTGCGGTGATAGATGTAGGCGCTGCCGCGGAAGGTGTTGGTACCGCTCTTGGTGATAGCGTTCACGCCACCACCGATGAAGTTGGTCTGACGCACGTCATAGGGCGAAACAACCACCTGCATCTCCTCGATGGCCTCGATTGAGATGGGGTTGCCACCACCAGGCAGGTTGTCGCTCAGACCGAAGTTGTTGTTGAAGTTTGCACCATCGACCGTGAAGTTAGCCAAACGACCGTCGGTACCGCCGAAACTCATGCCATTTCCGCCAAAGGGAGACAGGCGGGTGACATCGGTCAGGCTGCGGGTAACGGTAGGCAGGTTGGTGATCTGGCTGCTGTTAATGTTAGTGGCAGCACCAGTCTTCTCGGCACGGAATTTGGTGGCTTCGGAGGTGACAACCACCTCACCCAGGGTGTTGGCGTCAACACTCATGTCCACGTTCAGGTCATAGGTCTCAGCCAGTTGCAGAGTGACATCCTCTACTTGACGTGTCTGATAACCGATGTAGCTCACCGTTACGGTGTAGGGACCACCGGGACGCATACCCTTGATTGAGTAGCGGCCATCCATGTTGGTAACGGCGTTGTACTGAGTGCCCGAGGGCGTGTGCAGGGCGGTAATTGTTGCACCAATCATCGCCTCGTGATTCTCATCGGTCACAACGCCCGACAGTGCCGAGGTCGTCACCTGAGCACTCGATGCCAATGCCACAAAGAACATTGCCACCAATGCCAAAAGCTTAACTGTTCTCAACATACTAAAAGTTAGTTTTTAAATAATAAAAATATTAATTAATGAATAAAAATTAGTGTCTGAATAAAAAATTTAACGCCACATTAGCGGGCATTTTCCCGTCTAACGCGGCGCTTGTGAGGCTGGCATTCCTCTCTTGCAGCGGGTTGTAAAACTGCCTGGCAGCTTCACCACTGCAAGTTATCTTGAAAGGTATGCCGAAAGAATTTATAAACACTTCAATCTCTCTTAGCGATTTCGAGTGCAAAAGTACTCTTTTTTTTCGGCTTGGCAAACAACAAATCAAAGATTTTATTAACACACCCATGATTTAACACATTTAACCAAATATTTCTCAAAACAGTGCTATGCAGCCCCTAAAGAAAATCCCGCCTGGCCCAGTCGCGGGTGAGGCGGGATTGCAGTGATTGATAGGAAAATTATAATTAAAAAAATCGATGATGGTATTTGATGATTATAGATTTTCTATCGAATGATCATGTGCTGCCCTTTAGAAGGTGAACTGCACGCGGGCCTGAGCCACGTGGAAATTCTTGTCGTTGGGCAAGAAGGGCTTGTCGAGCTTGTGGAAGATGTAGTCGAACATGCACAGGACATAGCGGTTGAACGCGTAGTTCAGACCTACAGTGACACTGTGGATGTCGCCACCGCCGACGCTGGTAGCGCCAGTGCCGGGCCAATCCTCCATGTAGCCGTTAGCATAGTAGTGACCACGACCGGCATTGTAGTACTCACCGTCGGTGAGGTTGTTCAGGCCGGTGTAGTTGTAGCGAGCGACGAGTTCGAGGGACTTGCCGTCCATGCCGCCGAGCAGGCCTTCCTGCATGTTGTACCTGTAGCCGTTGCCCAGGAGCTGGATGCCGCACTCAACATAACCGCCAAAGAAGTTGTTGTTCTTCAGCTTGTTGGCGTTCTCCCACCACTCGATGTCGCCCCAGCCGTCGATGTTGTTCTGGGCGTCGATGTAGAGCGAGTAGCTGTCGCGCTTCTTGGTGACATGCTTGTAGAAGAACTCACCACGTGCAAAGAACTTGTCGTTGTGGTACAGCGCTTCAGCGCCCAAGTTTACCACGTTGTTGGCCCAGTCGAGGTCGGCGCTGACGAATTGCTCATCCTCGTCGACGAGGGTTTCGAGCGACTGTCCGAGGTAGAGGCTCTTCTTGAGAACGTTGTTGTAGACCTCGCCACCGCCAAGGTGTGCCCAGCGTGCGCTCACGCCCACGTGCAGGGTCTGATAGTCGTCGATGACGGGACGGAACAAGTAGCGGCCGGCAACGGTGATACCGTTAAAACCAGCGTCGATCTTGTTGTACTGGTTCTCGGTGAACACACCCTGATAGGCCATGAAACGGTTGCTGTTGTACTTGTAGGTGATACCCAGCTCACGGCCTTCGCCCAATGCATAGGACGAACCGGGGCGGCTGATGAAGTGGTAGCTGCCCAGCGAGGTGTTGCGTGCCATGGAACCGGCGGGGTCGTTGTAGTAACCCACCTTCACGGCATGGGTGTTGTCGTTGTTGTCCAGATGGCTGTACTGCAGGAAGATGTTCTTCTGCGAGAACTTGCCGCCGCCGAAACCGAAGTCAGCATAGAAGTACCAGTCCTTATAGGTCATCGAGGTGCGGATGCGGGCATCGGTGATTGAGGCACCGCTCTGCAGCGGGGTGAAGTCAGAGTGATAGTAGGCGGCGTCGGCCATCATGCGTGCTCCGACGGTGAACTTCACTTCCTTCTCGGCATTCTCGAGCTCCAGGGAGGGATCGTTGTCGAAGTCCTGGGCTGCGGCTGTCAACGCGAAGACTGCCAAAAGAGGCATCAAAATATATTTTTTCATATTAAATTGTGTCGATTTAATGTTGTTAATGTTCATTACACCAATGGCGGATTAGTAACCCAGACGCTCGAGGGTGGCAACGGGATCGGGAACGGTGACGTTGGCCTGCGAATTGTCATACTTTTGTCCGGCATGGAAGGGATTGGGCAGTTGAGGATTGCCGCGGAATCCGTTCTCGATCATGTAACGCAGCGACATCTCGGTGCGGTTGGTGAAGCAGCCGTCCATGTAAACGGGTACGCTGCTGGGATAGCCTGAAGTGCAATAGGGGGTGGCGGGAATCTCAAGACGCAGCAGGTCGTCGAACTCCGTCTCCCAACCGTAGTTGTAGTAGCCCATGTATTTGGTCATCTGGGCCCATGAGTCGAAGCTGTAGGGATGGTTGATCATGCCACTCTTGCGGATCATGTAGGCCTGCCAGGGGGCGTTCATCTCGGGATAGTTGTTGGGCGCGCCACTAATGGCCGGACCGATGATGTGAGCACCGTTGTCCTGTGCCCACTTGATGAAGGCAGCATAGCCTGTGGGGGTGTCATAAGCGATGTCGGTAGCATAGGCCGGTTCGCTGATCCACAGCAGGTAGCACATGGGGATGCGTCCCTTGAAGACGTCGTTGGCACGACGCAGCGCATCGAACGAGAAGGTCTGCAGGATGACGCGACCGCGGGTGTTACCGATGTTGACCTTGCCGTTCTTGTAGAAGGGCTGATCGCCGGGATCGTTGGTGATGATGTTCCAGCCCTGCTCGGCCAGCACGTCATACACGCGCTGCTCCATGTTGCCGGGGTTGAGCCAGCTCTCCTTGAACTCGACATAGATGCCGGGGCGGTTGCCGGTGTCCTCGGGGTCGGCCTCATAGGCGTTGGCGAAGTCGTACTCGATAAAGTCCATGTACTTGGCGTTGTATTCGCCCTTGGCCTTGATGGCATCATAGATCTGTTGCAAGGTCATGCCCTGGTACTCGTCCTTGACCTTGTAGGTCAGCACGCGGCGGCCGTTGGCGTCACGGATCAGGCGCTTGCCCTGTGCATAGGCGATCTGGTCTTGGATGGCGCTGATGTACAGACCGTTGCTGTAAACGATGTGACCGTTCTCGAAGCGGCCGTTCTCGGTGGCCTTGAAGGTGGGACGAGACTGCTCCAGTGAGCTCTCGTTGAACCAGCTGCCGGCATCAAGCATGAGCAACTCGGCATAGTAGTAGCTCAGGGTGTAGAAGGGGCGGAACGCGGCCATGTCGCGGCCGTACTGTGCCTCGGCGTCAGCACGCGAGAAGCCCAGACTCATGTAGAAGTCCACACGGCTGGCGGGAACGTTCTCGCTGAAGACGTTCTCGATGTTGGTGGTGCGCTTGAGGTTCTCGTCGTGGTTGGCCAGCACGATACCGTCCTTGGTGCACTGCACGTCGCTCTCCAGGTAGTCAGCACCCATTTCACGTGCCCAGCGCCACGATGCCTCGGTCTCCTCGGGAGCCCAGAATGTGGAGCCACGGTGTGCAATGACTGCATACAGGGGCACATAGTCACGAACCTTAGCCAACTCGTTGTTCAGCACCTGAACTTCAACACGCTTGGCATCAAGTTTCTCATTGGTGAACTGCTGTTCTTCCTCACATGAGGTGAAGGTCGCGAGCACAACGGCGCTCAACAGACCTACTCGAAAGAGTTTTTTTAACATAAGTAGTTTGGTTTTAATGAATAAAAGTATGAATGAATTGATTATTTCTTCTCTTCAATGTGTTCGCCCTTACGGTCGGCCACGAGGTACTGCTCCTCCTTGTAGGTCAGGGCCATGAAGAAGATGGCAAGCACACAGGCTCCGATGAGCAAAAGGAAATAATTGGTGAAGTTATAGCCGGCGGCACTCTTGGCCATCTTGAGCACATAGCCCAGAACGGTGTTGGCCAGAATACTGGTACCCAGCACATAGCCCATGAAACCCGTGAGGCCGGCAGCGGTGCCTGCTGCATTCTTCGGAGCCAGGTCGAGGGCCTGTACACCGATGAGCATGACGGGACCGTAAATCAGGAAGCCGATGGCAATCAGACAGCCGACAACGATCCAGAAGTTGTTGATGAACTGCCAGTAAACGACAATCACGGCGATGATGATGGCCATGAACAGCATCGTGGGCATCGCGCGACGGCCCTTGAAGACCTTGTCGCTCAACCAACCGCAGAAGATGGTGCCGGGGATGGCCGCGAACTCAAATGCGAAATAGGCCCAACCGGCGCTCTTGAGGTCGGCACCCTGGGTGTCGAGAATCTTGGGAGCCCAATCCAGACATCCGTAGCGCACCATATAAATAAAGGAGTTGGCCAGTGCGATGTACCACAAGAACTTGTTGGACAGCACGGTGCGGAAGATTTCCTTCACGCTGAGCGACTGCTCGCTCTTCTTCTCGTCGTAGTTCTTGGAAGCACTGCCGCTCCACTTCTCGATCGAGGGAAGGCCGCAGGACTGAGGGGTGTCACGGATGAGCACATAGGCGATGATGGCAATCAGGATGGCCACAGCGGCGGGGAAGGCATAAGTACCGATCAGGAAGTAGAGTTTCTCGTTCGCGCCGAAGAACCAGTGACCGAACCAAATCGCACCGTAACCGGCCATGGGGCCCACGAGGGCGCCACCCACGTTGTGGGCGCAGTTCCACACACTCATCCACGTGCCGCGTTCCTTGATGGAGAACCAGCGGGTCATCACACGACCGCACGGAGGCCAGCCCATTCCCTGGAACCAACCCACGAGGAAGTTGAAGGCGCCCATCAGGGTGATGGCCAATCCCTTGTTCTCGGGGCCGATAGCCACAACGGGCACAATCATGAATAACATGGCGATGGACGACAGAATCAAGCCCAAAGGCAAGAAGCGGCGCGCGTTGCTGCGGTCGCTCACGCTGGCCATGACAAACTTGGAGATACCGTAGGCCAGGGCATTCATTGCCATGGCACCACCGAGTTCGGCTTCGTTAAATCCGAGCTCGCCCAGAGGCGCAACCGCCATTGAGAGGTTCTTTCTCACCAGGTAGAAACCGGCATAGCCGATGAAGATACCGATGAAGACTTGCCAACGCAGCCTCTTGTATTTGGCATCGGCCTCGGGACCAGTCTGTTCCGGCTTATAGGCCGGGGGAGCTAAAAAACTTGCCATAATTTCTTGAAGTTTTGAGTTTTTAGTTGTTAGTTTTTAGATATTTATGTTATTCAGTTTATTCCGTTAGCACGGCGTGTGGCCTCGACGTCGAGTGCGTCGGCTAGGACGCTGATGGGATTCTCCACGGGCAGGCCGGTGGACATCTCGATCTGCCACTTGCAGGTCTCGCAGTCGGTGGAAACGGCTTCGACATTGGCATCGGCAATGTCCTTGAACAGGGTGGCGCCGATGGCCTGTGAATTCTCGTAGTTCTCCTTCTTGAAACCGTAGGTGCCCGAGATGCCGCAGCAGTTCTGCCCCAGTTCCACAAGGTCAAGGCCGGGAATCATGCGCAGCAGCTCGATGCTGAACAACTGCCAACCCATGCGCTGCATGTGACAGGCGTTGTGATAGGCTATACGTCGCTTATAGTCTTGCTTGAATACCAGTTTGATTTCTCCCTCATCCACAAGATTGTAGATGAATCGTGTTGCAAGGTTGATGCTGTTGCGCACATCAGCATTGTCGATGCCGAGCATCGAGGGATACTCGTCGCGCATGTTGAAGGTGCAGCTCGAGCTGGTAGTGAGCACCACGCGCTGGTCATGAGTCACCGACTTGCGGATGCTGTCGATGTTGACGCGAGCCTGGCGTTTGGCTTGCTTGTACAGGCCATTGGCAATCAAGGCCACGCCGCAGCACTGCTCCTTGTCGAGCAGGTGCACACCGTAGCCCACCGCATTCATCAGCTTGACCAGATCCTGGCCCAACTTGGGAAAATTGTAATTGACATAGCAGCCGTGGAAGTAGCTCACGTGTTTGGCGTAGGCGTCCTGCTCCTTGGCGGCATGGCGCTTGAACCAGGTTGTGAACTTCTGGCGGCTGTAGGCGGGGAATGTGCGGTGCTTGTCGATGGCCATCACGCTGTGCATCACCAGTTTAGTGGGCGACAGGCCCAGCGCGGCATTAGCGACGGGTGCCACCAGGTTGGCCATGGTGCCCAGCAGGTCGGTGTTGGCGAGCAACGTGTCGCGCAGGCTGGCTCTTTTGCCCTCGGTGGCACGCATGCGTGCATGCTGGATGATGTCGGCGATGTGAACGCCGCTTGGGCAAGCCACCTCGCACCGCTTGCAGTTGAGGCAGAGTTTCAGTGCCTTGTCAAAATAGGCGGGGTCCTTCAGGCGGTAACGCTCGCCGTCGGGGCCGGCCTGCTTGGGGCCGGGATAGTCTGTGGTCACAGCAGCAACGGGGCAGACGGTGGTGCAGATGCTGCACTTGGTGCACTGCTCAAAGTTGTTCTCGCTGAGGTTGCAGATTTGCATTCTTTCAGCCATAATATCCCTTTAAAAAATCATCAATCAAATCGTTATCTATCTAATTCTAAATCTTTACTCGAAGAGGATATTGCTTCGAGTGTCGCATTCGTGATGCGATTATTTGTTCTCCATGATGAGGTCGTTCACCGCGAGTGCCGTGAGCAGCGACACGCCGGTTCCGTCGCCCATTTTCACGGCATCGTGTCCGCTGAGGACGCTGCCGATGGCATGGAGATTGGTTATGGGTTTCCCTTGCTTGAGGCAATGGAGCTGGTTGTCGGTGGCGACACCATAGCGGGAATAGTTTTGGGGTTGGAGCACGCCGAAGCTGGTCCATTGGTCAGGGTTGCTGTCGGCATCCACATCGACGCCTAGCACGGGTTCGTAAACACGTTCATAGTCAGCTATTAAGCCACGACTGATGAACGAGCCGGTGGCGAGCACGAAGTGGTCGGCCTTGAGGGGCATCTCGCCGAGCTTGGCGGTGGTGACGGCGGTCAGCCTGTCGCCGTCGAAGGTGCCGTTCACGGCGCTGTCGCCCATCAGGTAGTTGCCGCCAAGCATTCTGAAGTAGTGGCGCAGCTGGGTCATCATCCTCATGCCTGCAACGGCAGGGGGTAGCGTGGCGACAAGCCGCAATGTTTTTTTCGTCATCGACTGCAGGGCGTGGAAGTCGTTGTCGTCGTTTAATCCGAACACGCTGGGCAACAGCACCATATCGGCCTCGGGGGCAAGGCTGTTGATCTGGCCGGCAATGCGCTGCAGGGCATTGTTGCCACCCAAACGCTTGGCCAGGCTGGTGGCACGCATCTCGCTGGGGCTGCGGCGCAACGTGGTGATGTCGTCGGTCGTGAACTCGATGGCATCCACCTCAAAGCCCAGGTCGCGCAGGCCTTGAGCCAGCATTGAATTGGGCTGGTCGAAGTAGCCGCGGATGCACATCAGCGCCAGGCGCTTGGCGGGCAGCTTGGCTAGGTCATCGATGCGCAGGTGGTCGCTCAGTGTGAGCCACGCCGGCTTGGCGACTCCCATCGGTGTGATGCGCCAGTGGTTGGCGGCTGCGTTGCCCTCCATGTTGATGCCGGCATCGTTAAGCATCTGCTTTGCCCGGTCGGCAAGTGCTGCGATGCGGTCTGCGCCGATTTTGCTGTAGGGATGATTCTGGGGCAGGGTGGGGATGGCCTCCAACGGGGCACTCACGGCATTGCCGTTGAGGCTTCCCAGCAGTTCCATCGAACCGCCGTTGAACAGCATGGTGCTCTGTCCGCTTGCCACGATGGCAACACGCTTGCCGCGTCTGGCGAGCGCGATGCCGCAGGTGAGGCCGCTCAGGCCTCCGCCCAAAATGACGGTGTCCATTCTCATTGCACGTCCTCCTTTCCTTCCATGTTAACGGCCATGTCCAGTCCGCACAGGCCCTCGTAGATGGCTGCGGTGAGCTGCGCTTCGCGCAGAGTGTCGCCCCAAGCCACGGGCCTCATTCCCTTCCAGCGCTCGTCGAGGAAGGCGGCGAGGTCTTCCTGGGCGCCCTTCACGTCGTGGCGGAACTCGCCCATGAGCGATGCTGCGCGGCAGGAACAGAGCTTGCCCTGGCATGTGCCCATGCCCACGCGTGTGCGTCGGCGCAGGTTCACCAGGTTGTGCACATGCAGTTGGTGCACGGCATATTTGATTTCGCCCACGGTGACGCCTTCGCACTCACACACCAGGGCGTTGTCGATGTCGTTGTCTTTCTCGATGCGGGCTGCAAGCGAGCCGTGGCGGCCGATGGCGGCGCGCTGACCGAAGCTGTAGCGCTTGGTGGTGTCGCTCTGGCGGGGTCCGTCCTCCTCTGAGCCCGGCAGGGGCTGGTTGGCGGTGACACATGGAGCGGTGTTGCCCAACTTGGCGCACACGGCATTGGTGGCGATTTCGCCCATCAGGCGATAGGTCATCATCTTGCCGCCCGTGATGGTGATGAAGCCTTCAACACCGTCGCGCTGGGCGTGGTCCAGACAAACGATACCGCGGCTGATGCTGCGTCCGCTGGGGTCGTCGTCGCTGGCTACCAGGGGCCGTACGCCGGCATAGGCGCGGATGATGCGTGTCGTGGCGAGTGACGGTGCGATTTTCACGCCCTCCTTGAGCAGGACGTCCACCTCCTCACGCGTCACGCGCATGTCGTCCACTGTTTCGATGGGGATGCGGTCGCTGGTGGTGCCGATAACGCACACCGTGTCGTCAGGGACGAGGATGTCGGCATTGGCAGGCTTGCGGCAACGGTTGATGACCATGTTGTTCACGCGGTGGCCGAAGATCAGCAATGCGCCTCTGGCAGGGAACATCGAGATCTTCACGCCTGCCATCTGTGCGATGCGCTGACCCCAGATGCCTGCTGCATTGACCACGACCCGGCCGCGCACCTCAACGTGCTCGCCGGTGAGCTTGCTGAACAGCTTCAAACCCTCGACGCGGTTCTGGTTGATGATGACACCCTCCACCTCATGGTAGTTGAGTGTCTCGGCGCCGTGCATGCGGGCATCGAGCAGGTTGGCCACCGTGAGCCGAAAGGGGTCGATGGCAGCGTCGGGGACGCGCACGGCGCCGATGAGGGCGGGGTTGACCGCCGGCTCGATGCGACGAGCCTCCTCGGGGTCGATGATGTCCGCACGTATGCCGGCACGCTGGCACGCCTCGACAAACGTACGCTGGTACTCCAGGTCGTCCTCGGGCAAGGTGATGAACAGGCCGTCGGTCTCCTCCACGCAGTGTCGCGCGATGCGTCGCAGGATCATGTTCTCGCTGATGCACTCGCTGGCGCTCTCGCCGTCGGTCACGGCATAGCGGGCGCCGCTGTGCATCAGGCCATGATTGCGTCCTGTTGCCCCCGTGCTGTAGTCGTTGCGTTCCACGAGCAGGACGCTCAGTCCACGCAGGGCGCAATCGCGTGCAGTGCCGGCGCCTGTCGCGCCACCACCCACGATGATCACGTCATATTCTTTTTTGTAAATCTCACTTGTTACCATAAACATCGATTTTTAGGTAGCAAAACTAATCTGGTGAAATAGTTTCGGTGCAAAGTTACAAATGCTTTTCGAAATAACAAAATAATTTCGTATTTATTTTTGATAATTTTCGGTTTGTTTTTATTTAATTTTCTGATTATCAATACTATGTATGTGTTTTTATTCTTGATATTCATTGATTTGTGGTGTTTCGTTTGATTTTCATTATTGTTTCGTTTTGATTGAAATACGAAAGTTATATTTACTTATTTATCCCCATTTTGTGTTTCATTTTGATATTTTTCGAAAGATTTTTGTCATTTTCTTTGGTTGGTATTACTCTTTTATCTACTTTTGCCGCATCAAAACGAAAATTAACTGCTATCGATTTGTTATGACTAAGGAAGAACGTCACGAGATGATCATGGAGGAACTGATCAAGCACGGATCAGTGCTCGTGTCTGATTTGGTATCGATGCTCAACGTCAGTGCCGTGACGGTGCGCAAGGACCTCACCGACATGGAGAAGAGCGACAAGCTGTACCGCAGTCATGGCAAGGCCGTGCTGGTCAACCCATACATTAACAACCGTTCGGTGAACGAGAAAGAGAAACTGGCGGCCGATGAAAAGCATGCCATCGGGCGTGAGGCGGCCAAGTTGATTACCCGCAACGACAGCATAGCCATAGCCTCGGGGACCACTGTTCACGCGTTGGCTCGCAATATCCAGCCCATCCACAAGTTGACGGTTGTGTCGGCCTCGTTGGCGGTGAGCAATATCCTGTCACAGCACGAGAATATCGACATCATGCAACTGGGTGGGATGCTCAGGCACAGCAGCATGTCGGTAGTGGGAGAGTATGCGGCTCGCATTCTGGATCTGTGTTCCTTCAGCAAACTGTATTTGGGTGTCGATGGCATCGATATGGACTACGGCATCACGACAACCGATATTCGTGAAGCGCAGCTCAACCAGAAGATGATGGCGACTTCGCAGAAAACTATCGTCCTGGCAGATAGCAGCAAATTCGGTCGCCGCGGTTTTGCCAAGATCGCCGATATGGACGCTGTGGACATTATCATCACCGATGCCGGTGTATCGCCCAAGATTGTCAAGCAATTGGAGGACTTGGGCATTGAGGTCATCATTGCCGGATAATAGGAGCTCTAGACATCCTAGATGGATCTGGAGGCTCAAGAAAATCTAGATTTAGTGGATGTGGTCGGCGAAAGCGGTGTTGCTCCAGACGATGAGGCTGCCGCTGACGGTGTCGGCACTGATGGTCATCACGCCTAGGTCGTTGCGCCGCTGCATCATGTTTTTCACGTTTTCTTCACCCATCACCATGCAGGCCGTTGCCCAAGCGTCGGCTGTCATGCAGTCGTTGGCGATAACGGTGACGCTCAGCAGGGTGCCGGCGCGGCTGTCGCCCGTGTGCGGGTCGATGATGTGTGACAGTTTGTTGCCGCCCTCTTCGCGCCACTTGCGGTAGTTGCCGCTGGTCGCGACAGCTCCGCTGTCGAGGGCAAGTGTCAACGCGCTCTCGTGCGAAACCTTGCCATCGCTCTCGTCGGTGGGCATGTCGACAGCCACTTGCCACGCCGTCCCGCGGCTGTTGACGCCGCTTGCCATGACCTCGCCACCGATTTCGACCATCCAATTAACGGCACCGTTGCGGACGAGCATGCGTCCGATTTCATCACAGGCCATTCCCTTGGCAATGGATGAGAAGTCGAGCATCACACGCGGGTCTTTCTTGACGATAGTGTCGCCCTGCCAAGAGATCTTGTCCATCCCGACAAATTGCAGGATGCTGTCGATTTGGGCTGTGGTGGGCAATGCGCCGTTCTTAAAACCGAATCCCCAAGCGTTGACCAGTGGCATCACGGTGGGGTCGAAGGCGCCCTGGCTCTCGCTGTTGACGGTGCGCGAGGCGTCGAGCAGGCGCCGGATGTAGGCGTCCGTGCGGTTCATGGTGTTCTCGTTGATGGCGCTGATGAGCGAGGCCTTGTTGTAAGGTGACACGCTCATGTCCAGATTGTTGAGAATGAGCTGGATGCTGTCGCTCAAGTCACGGTTGGCCTCGTAGGTGATGTGGTAGTCGGTGGTCCACACCACACCCTCGTGCGAGAAACGGTGCGTGCGGTTCCTGGCGACAAACATCATCACGACAGCAATCGCAAGGGCAATCACGATGGCGATATAGTGTCTACTTTTCATGCTTGCAGGAAGAGGCCGCTGTCTCATAATTCACGCCTAGAACTTTGATCGGCCTTGCGGCCGAGAACCTTTAGCTCGGCGAAGCAAAATTGAACAAAAATTATAAATAAAATTAAACGAAAATATTGTTTAATTTCTCGCGCGAAGCGCGACCATACAATTGGGTCTTGAATTATGAAACAGCCACATAAATGAACAGGGTGCAGGCGGCTCACTTGATGAACCAGGTGAGGTTGACGTACCAAGTGCGGTTCTTGGCGACGTTGTCGTCAAGGAGTTTGGTGTGGAACGTCTGACCGACGGAGAAGTTGTAGCCACCCTTGAGCTGAACACGCTCCATGAGTTCTACACCGAATCCCATGTCAAGATAGACGTTAACCGGAGGATATGAGTTGAGCTTCTTGTGACTGGCGAATGGCAGGAACGAGAATTGCGGTCCGACGTAGACCAGGGGCATCAAGGTGCTCTCCAGGCCCCCCAGACGGCGCGGTTTGAACTTGAGGTGCAGGGGCACGTCGATGTAGTGCATGGCTACAGTCTCGTTGCCGTATCCCAGTGAGCCCCATGCGGTGCGGCTGCCATAGTCGACTTTGCCTTGCTTGAGGGAGTAGAGCAAAGATGCGTCCACGCCAAAGCCGATGCCGCTGAAGTTCATCTCGCTCGTGACACCGACTTGCGGTCCCACCATGCGTGTCGAGGGCAGGATGTCGGTCTGCTTGAAGTGGATTTCGTTGATGTTCATGCCGGCAGTGACACCCCAGCGCGAGGATGTCTGTGCCGATGCTGCCGCGCCGACGAGCAGCAGGGCAGTGATGAGTAATGTGATTCGGTTCATTGTCATCTTATCGTTTTGTCGTTTTTTTTGTCTCAAAAGAGGATGGCTGCGCTCAGCGTCCAGTAGCGGTCCTTGCCGGTGACACGGTCACCAGTGTACTCGCGGTCGATGTATTCCATCGCCTTGGTGATGCCGATGCCGTAGGTCGCCGTGAGTCGCACATGGTTGAACAGGTCGGCTCCCGCTCCCACGTCCCATGACAGATAGGTCTTGCTGTTGTTGTGGGTGCTGGGGCCGTTCTCATTGAAGAGAATCGAGAAGTCGGGGCCGGTGTAGATGATGGGCGCGAACACGTGCTCCACACCCGGAATGGGCAGGCGGAACCGTGCCATCACAGGGATGTCGATGTAGTGGCGCTTGAAAACCTTGTTGCCGTCTGTGAGGCGGTTGCGGCGATGGGTGTACATCGCACTGGCCTCGACACCAAGGCCCACGACGGGGATGTTGAAGTCTATCAGCAAGCCGCCGGTGTAGCCCATGCGGTTGTCGCTGTCGATGATTTCGCGGTCGAAACGCATTTCGCCCAGGGTGATGCCACCTCGCACGCCCAGTCGCACTTGAGCTGTGGCGGGCAGCGACACGAGCAATATCAGGAACAGGATGATCTTTTTCATTGTCTTCAAATTTTTATCGAGCCTCAAAGCTACAAACATTTTTCCAATCCCGGGCAATAATGGCCTGCGAATTACACTAATTTAACGAAACCCCACCATTCTTGACCACACAAGCCTAGAAAAACAGATGGCTCGATAAGGTCACGAGATCTCGAAAAAATCATGTCGCAGGTGAGGGGTTTGTAAATGAAAAATCCCGCACCGAAGTGGTGCGGGACCTTTGCTGGTGGGCAGTGAGGGATTCGAACCCCCGACCCTCTGCTTGTAAGGCAGATGCTCTGAACCAACTGCGCTAACTGCCCGTTGCTGTCAAAAGCGATGCAAAGGTACTGCTATTTTTTGAACCACCAAAAAAAATCGCACTTTTTTTTCAAAAAATGTCATTTTTTCTTGAAAAAGGCCGTTGTTCTCATCCTAAAGCAGTAAATTTACGAGGTTTTTGCGGTTTGTCGCTAGAACTGAAAGCTGAAAAAACTGATAATATAGAATTGAGAACAGAAATGAAGACAAGTTACATTTTTCTGGCCGACGGCTTTGAGGAGGTCGAGGCCCTGACGAGTATTGACGTGATGCGTCGCGCGGGAATGCCTGTGACGACGGTGTCGATTAACGATGGTGTGGCTGTGACGGGTGCTCATGGTGTCACTGTCATGGCCGACAGCGTGTATGCTGACAATGACTACCGCGAGGCCGAGTGGCTGGTATTGCCGGGCGGTGTCCCTGGCGCTCCCAATCTGGCGGCTCATGAGGCCTTGTGCGATGAGTTGGTGGCCCAGGTGGAACGTGGCGGCAAGGTGGCTGCCATCTGCGCTTCGCCGGCGCTGGTGCTGGTGCCCCTGGGTGTCCTTGACGGCCGTCACGCTGTGTGCTATCCGGGCATGGAGGTGCCAGTCGATGGCATCACTTGGGAACAAGGTTCTGTGGCGGTCGATGGTAATGTGGTCACAGGTAACGGACCTGCTGCGGCAGCGCCGTTCGCCTTGACGCTGGTGGCTCAGAGCTTGGGGAAGGATAAGGCTTGTGAGGTTGCTGCAGGTATGCTGTTGCCCTGCGATTGAATGCAGTCTCTTTTCCAATAGATTTGTGCCAGTGTTCCGTTTTTTTTAATTAATAATGTTGTAAATTAAAAAAAATGTCTTTAAATTTGTGGCAACATTTTCGCAATCATGTGACCTTTTGTGTTGTAATGATTTGGAAATGAGAACATTTATCAATGACTACTGTTAGTATTTTCTTTTTATTAACATATTAATTATTAACCATTCTAAATCAATTAAGATTTATGAAAAAATTTTTAGCATTACTTTTTGTTTGTGCAGGTCTGACCGCTATGGCAGCTCCTCACGTGAACAAGGCTGACCTCGCTCAGGTTAACAAGGGCGAGATGCTGTTGAAGAGCAACACGATGGCCAAGCACTACACCACTGCAGCTACTCAGAGTTTCATGGCTGGTGCCAAGCAGGCACTCCAGTCAAAGCGCGTTAAACCTGAGAACCTGGTGAACCAGCGCGCTCCCCGTCGTCTGTCGGATGCCGACATGATCGGTATGAACAGCGTTTGCTTCCTCTATGCTTATGACATTACTGGTGACGAGCCTGTTCCCGCTGATCCGTTCTATGCTGGTAGCGGTGCTTACTGGTATCCTGATGCTAGCGATGGCCTGTACTTCGCTGGTTTCTATTGGGATGATGAAGGCAGCACCTACTATCTGCCCCTGGACATCGACTACAGCACTGGTGAAGTTGCCCTGTCATGGGGTATCCTGCTGAAGGACGACTCAGTTATCGGTAATGCCCGTAACCGCACTGACACTGTATGGTATGAGATTCTCGTTTCTCAGGACTACTGGGAGAACAACGAGCAGAATGACTGTATGGGTACCCTCTACAGCGACGGTTCAATCATCTTCGATGACAACTATGTATACTATGCTATGAAGGAGTTGAGGACCTATCAGAACAGGGTGCTCACCAACACCGAGGTTATTGAGACCGCTACCATGTTTGTTGGTACCGAGATTCTGGCTGCTAACGGTGAACTCTCCTACAACAAGGAACAGGATGGTACTGCTGAGACCTCTCCCGTGTTCATGTATCAGGATGCTGACACCCTGTTTGTAGGCAACATGTGGAACTATGGTATGCCCAGTTCTAAGATGGTTCTGACCAGCGACGGTAAGGCTGTTTATGAGTGCGCTGAGTTCGATCCCATCGACTCAATCACCTATCTGTCGAACCCCATTTGGGACGTTAACGACAGCTGGGTATCTGGTGGTCTTGGCATGTTCTACCCCGTAGGCAGCTATGAGCTGGACGAGGAGGGTTACATTACTGACTACACTTGGGGCTTCGAGGCTGATGCTACTCCCGACCAGATCACTTGGCCGTACACCATGCCTTGCAACGGCTACCACTTCCTCTATGGCTACGAGAACAACGTTCTGCGTTGGACCAATGGCGACCAGTTCGTAATTCCTGGTGGTGGCAATGTATTGCGTGGTGATGCTAACATGAGCAATGATGTTACCATCGATGACGTTACCTTCCTGATCGATGCTCTGTTGAGCGGTGACTTAGACGTCCTGGGCGATGGTGCTGACTGCAACCTGGATGAGACCATCTCCATCGATGACGTTACCGCCCTGATCGACTTCTTGCTGAGTGGCAGCTGGCCTGAGTGAGAAATCATTCATGACAAGTGAGTCAATCACTTGAAAATTTATTGCAGGGTCCCACATGGGACCCTGTTTTTTTTGTCACAGTGTCTTCTGTGAGGCAATAGAGCTATTTCACAGGGTGCAAAAGATTTTTTTGCAGTAATTTTATCGTGGGAATGCGCTAATTTTTATAACTTTGTCAGTTATTACAAAAGAGAATGGACGGCAAGTGTTGATTGAGCTGATTCAGTTGGCTGATTCACAGGTTGTTGCGTTTAAACTGTGAGATTAATATAATATTATATATAAGGTAATGAAGAAGATAGTAGCACTCTCATGTGTATTGGCATGCTTGACAGCGATGGCTGGTGTGCCCCAAATGAACAGCGCCTCGGTAACTGGTAACCGGTTCTGCCTGCTTCATGTGTATGAATGGACTGAGTCGGCAAATGGCAATGTCCAGGTAAGCACTGGCGACCCCTTCTATCAGGGCGGCTGGACCGTGACGCTTGCCGCTGGCGAGTCGGGCACGGTAATTGTCGAGGGCGGAATCACCCCCTTCGGGTTGAACCAGCCCATGCTGGTGAATGCTTCGTCGGGCACGGTGACCCTCGAGGTGGGCGATGAGCCTTTTGCCACAGAGACCGGCCAGCGCATCGAGTCGAACGACTACACCACCACGACAGTGGACAGCACGGTCTACTACTATGTGGTGAATGAGGATTGGCTGGTGAACGGTGGTGCTCTTGCCAACGTGACGGGCGAAGTGCTGTCTGATGGCAGCATCCATATTGCCGACGGCTTTGCCATCTATGTCGAGACGGTGAAGACGACGACTGTTAAGTCCAAGGGCGTTATCGTGAATGAGTTCACCGATGAGACCCACACTACCTCACCGATTTATCGCGACACGTGGCTGATGATGCCGAACGGCAAGCACGAGTTTGTGTGCCAGTCCGACGGCCTGACCTGCAGCGTCGATGTCTTTATCCGTCAGGAGGGAGACCAGGTGTATGTGACCAACCTCTACGGTTATGGCGCGCCTGAATGCTACATGGTGTTGAACGATGACGGCACGATGACTTATCCCGGCCAGCCGTTGCGTGATATCGAAGACACGATGTCGCCCGGTGGCGCTGGTTTCTGGTATAACAGTAACGGCAATGCCTTGGGTAATGAGGGCAATGCGACCACCCAGGCCATTACTTGGGGCCTTACCATTCCCACCGACAACGTGCAGACTTGGGACGGCTGGACCAACAACGTGCTGCATTACACCGACGGCAGTCACTTTGTGGTGCCCACCGGCGGACTGCGTGGCGATGTTGATGGCAACGGGAGCGTCACCATCGATGATGTGACCGCGCTCATCGACTACCTGCTGGGTGGTGACAGTTCGCTGGTCAATCTGACGAATGCCGACTGCAACCTGGATGGTGGTGTGACGATTGATGACGTGACTGAGCTCATCGACTATCTGCTGGGCGGTGAATGGCATAACTGAAATACCTGATTAAGAACAACGAATCGCGCTTTGGAGGAACACCTCTGGAGCGCGAATTGTTTTATGCGACCTGTGGGCAGTGCTTTTTGTGCTTGTGGAAGGTGGGCCGATTGCGGTAATTTTGGGGATCGATAGCGTGTGCGCGACGTTGCGCGCGCGGATTCATCGTAACCAAGAATACCATGAAGAAACAGTTATCAATGAAAGAGGCCCGGGTGATTCCCCGGGGCTTGGTGCCGCTGGCCAATAGCGAGGCAGCATCCATCGGCACGGCATCGCTGGCGCTGAACGTGCGTGAGCGTGAGCAGTCATTGCAGGTGACAGGCTCGCCCGTGCAAGACGGCACCATTCCTGCCGGAGACAGGCTGTTGCTGCTCAGTGGCAGTCATCGTGTGACGTGTGTGTCACGCACCGTGAGAATTGACGGGCATTCTGTCGCCACAGTCACGGGTGACATTGTCGGTGCGCAGGCCATCGGTGATGTGATTGTCATCACCCACAGCGACGGATTTACCTATCTGAAACTGGTCGGCGGCACTTGGACGGTTTTAGACCCCGCTGCCGCGGTTCCACAGTTGACGTTGTCTGCCAACGTTTCCACGAGCAGCGTCATGCTGCCGGCTTACACCTTTGAAACGCCTTACAGCCAATGGCGCGCTCCGCTGTCAGATGCTGACACGGCCAACTTGTCGTCAATACTGAGGACTGCGTGGAACGGCTTGCATGCCGATGCCGTCGCCGAGGGCCGCTACTGTGCGCCGACGCTGTTGCGCTGGGCCGTTCGACTGCAAGATGACAGCTATCTGTGGATGAGCGATCCGGTCCGTGTGGGAGATGTCACGCTCGCCAATGCCGACCGCGTCACCGCTCTGGTGACCAGCAGTGGCGGCGCGTTTACAGGAATCGAGTCAACCTCCTTGCCGATGGCACACTATCGTGTGGGGGTTGATGTAACACATGGCATTGCTGCTGAATGGTTGCCGCTGGTCAAGAGCATCGACGTGCTGGCTACCGACGAGGCGCAGCTGCTGAGTGCTAGTCAACAACTGGATTACCGTTGCCTGACGCGCACCACAGGTGGTCGCGAGCATGTGCTGGAAATGGGGCTGACTCGTCGCGGGGCAGATACTATCACGCGACAGTTATATGCTTCGTCATGGCATCTCATTGCCCGCGCCGAAGCCTCTGCGACACTCGCAGGCGCTGATTTTGTCGAACCAGGCGAAGCCATGACAATGACCAATGCGCAGTGCTGTGCCATCGGTGGAATGGGCCGCGTGAATCATGTGACGGCCGTCACATCGTTTGGTGGTCGGCTGTACTGTTGCACCCGCGGTGGCGATGTCGTTGTGAGTAGGCCCGGCAATGCCTTTGTTGAAGCCCATCGCCGCAGTGTGTTAGGCACAGTGCCACTTGCCCTGGCGGTGGTGACCAGGCCCTTGTACTCGAGTGGTTTTGGCCGCTATCCCGTGTATGTGTTCGGTGACGATGGCATCTATGCCATTCCGCAGAGTGCAACAGGAACGTTGGGCGAAGCGCGTCTGCTGGACCGAACGGTCATTGCTGACGAAGTGTCGCCTGTCGAGGGCGGCGGTGCCGTGTGGTTCGTGTCACGCCATGGGCACTTGTGCCGCCTGAGCGGCTCCCGTGTGGAGCTTTGTGTGACAGACATCGCACCGCGCGCTCTGGCCTGGTGTGACGCTCAGCGCGAGTTGTGGATGCTGACTGCAACAGACACACTGGTGCTGATGGCCGGCGGTGCGATGAGCCGTCGCAGTGTCGAGGCCAGTCAGCTCTATAGTGATGCGCGTCATGCCGTTGCGGTGACTGAGGCAGGTGGTGTGCTGGACCTGGAGCGTGAGGCATCGGGAATGCAGCCTGTCACTTGGCACAGCCATCCCGTCGCGTTGCATCCCTTGATGAGTTGTGCCGTTCATCGGGTGGTGTGGCACTTGGTGAGTGATGCTGCCGACCTGTCGCTCAAAGTCACGGGCCAACGCGGCATCCTGTGCCAAGACCGTGACGTGAGCATCATGACCGTGAACGGCAAGATTGAGCAACCATTGGCATCATCGACGATGGCCGTCAAGGCACGCACATTGCGTTTCGCTGTTGAAGGACAAGCCATGAGCGGCACGTTGTTGCTGCCCACCCTGGTTTATTCATCCCCAACGCAATCACACGGTCATGGAAAACACATTATATAATATAGAAGAGATACTTGCCGAGAATCGCAAGCGGCTAGCATCGCTTGACGGGGAGCGTTATGACCCGCTGAGGGGCATTGGCTGCTGGGGCGACAGGGTAGAGGCGGCGGGATGCCTGGTTCCCAGGCAACTGTTGTCGTCTCATCCCGAATACCCGTCGCTGGAGACGTTGCAGCGTGAGCGGTTGCGTATCGAGGAGGATTTCGAGTTCTGGTGTGCAAGGTGCGTGACAATTCACGACAAAATGCTCTCGCAGAATGTGCCGCTGGTTTTGAACCGTCCACAGCGTCGATTGTTGTCGGTGATGGAGGGTCAGCGCTCTGCCGGTCGCCCCGTTCGTGTCATCTTGCTCAAGGCGCGCCAGTGGGGCGGCTCGACACTGGTGCAGATGTACATGGCGTGGATGCAGCTGGTGCGTCACAAGGGTTGGAACAGCCTGATTTGCGGTCACAAGCACACTTCAAGCAAGAACATCAAGCACATGTACAACCGGCTGCTGTAGCACTACCCGCGCGAAATGCTTGATGGTGAAGATGCCCCGCGGTTCACCAAACTGGAGGGGCAGCCCAATGTGCAGCAGTTGGATAGCCGTGACTGCCTGGTGCTGACGTGCAGCGCGCGCAGCGAGGATGCCGTGCGAGGTTATGACATCTCGATGGCTCACTTGAGCGAGGTGGCCTATTGGCAGACCAGTGTGATGCACAACCCTGATGATGTGGTGCGCGGTGTGTGCGGCAGCGTGGTGCTCAAGCCTGAGACTGTCGTCGTTCTGGAATCGACAGCCGACGGGGTGGGGAACTTTTTCCATGACGAATGGATGCGTGCCGAGATGGGCCGCAGCGACAAAGAGGCGGTCTTCGTGCCATGGCATGAGATAGAGATGTACAGGCATGAGGTTGATGATGCCCAGGCCTTGTGGCAAGAGATGGATGAGTATGAACACCGGTTGTGGGACGACGGCTTGACACTGGAGCAAATCAACTGGTATCACCTCAAGCGCAAGGAGTACCGCGAGCAGTCGTTGATGATGCAAGAGTTTCCGGGCACTGCAACCGAGGCGTTTGTTGCTTCGGGTAGCAACCCGTTTGCGCGAGAACATCTCGACGAGCTGGCGCTGGGTTGTGCCGTGGAACCGGTGCTGGTGGGAGATGTTCAGGCTGCCGGTCAGGAAGGTGAACAGGCCCGTGTCAATGTTCACCTGGTCTCTGCCAGCAACGGATTACTCCGGGTGTGGGAATTGCCTCAGACGGGCGGACCTGTCAAGACGCGCTACATGGTTACTGTGGATGTGGGAGGGCGGTCACCCACGAGCGACTACTCGGTGATTGCCGTGTGGCGCATCGGTAGCCTGGGCCGCAAGACCGCAATCGTGGCTCAGTGGCGCGGACACATCGACCACGACAAACTGGCGTGGAAATCGATGCAGCTGGCGCTGCTTTACAACAAGGCGTTGCTGGTTGTCGAGAGTAACACCCTCACCAACGAGGCGGCGCGTGCCGGCGAGAGCGATTATATCCTGAAATCGGTGCACCGGGTCTATGGCAACGTCTATCAGCGAGAGAAGGGGAAACTGGGCTTCCACACCAATACCAAGACCAAGCGCGAGGCCATCACAGCGCTCATCAAGGCACTCAGGGACGGCGGCTACATCGAGCGTGACCGTGAAGCCGTGAACGAGATGCGTGAGTATGAAGAGCGCAAGGGCCGTTATGGAGCGCGTTCGGGTAAACACGATGATATCCTGATGACACGTGCCATCGGGTTGCTGGTCCTGGAGCAGAAACAAGTGTGCGGCTCGCTTCCTGAACCCGACAAGTCGCTGGCAACTGACGGATGGCTCTACAACACGGTGTTGTGAGCAGGTGGCCACAAAGCACAAATGAAAAACCGTGAGCTTGAAGCCCACGGTTTTCATTGTTACTAAGAAATACTCTTCTTACTTGATCACCTTGCAGGTGCTGGTGGTACCATCGTTGTAGGTGGTCACCTTGATGTTAACACCCTCGAAGGGAACGTTGCTCTCCATACCGGCAACGTTGTAGTACTTCACGTTGTTAACGGTCTTCTGAGCAAGGTCCTCAACAACTGCGGTAGCATCGTACAGAGCTACGCGGTTGTAGAGCTGGAAGCGCTGGGTCTCGTTGTTACCGCCCTCACCATAGATGAAGCGATACTCGTTGGGCTCCCACTTGGGCTCAACGGTGAAGGGCTCGCGCATACCGAACTCCTGGTTAGCCAGGATCATGTCGGCCAGGTGACCATTAACTACGTCCTGCTGGTCGTTCTGCATATAAAGACCCAGAAGGGGAGCGTCGTCCTTCTTGAGAGCGCCGTTGTCACGATAGGACTTAACGTTCTTACCAGAGAAGTGGCAGCCATAACCATCGTTGTTGGAAATGATCAGGGTGTAAACGCGATAGGTAATACCGTCAACCACCTTGGTCTCCTTCTCCTGATACTTCACGTTAGCGCTGTTGGGCAGACGATCACCACGCTCGAAAGCGATTTCGTCACCATCCTCGTTCTCAACAGCGATGAGACGCATCTGCATGGGCAGATAGATGTCGCACTGAGCTGAGTTGTAGGTAATCTCGTTGTAGAACTCGGTACCTGCAGAGTTGACAGCGATGGGGGGCAGAGCCTGAACAGCAGCATTCTCATAGATGGCGTCATCATCCAGCCAGAACCAGACGGTTTGGGGAGTGCCAGCCTTGAAGCTGATGATGTTGTCATAGGTCTGCACCTCGCCCAGGTCGTTGTAGTTGCCACGGATGAAGAGGTGATCCTGAACGCACTGACCGATCATTGCGGGAGAACCATCTTCCTGGAATGCGTACTCACCAGTTGCGAGATCATCGGCAAAAGCAGAAAGGCTCAGCGATGCTGCAGCAGCAAAAAGAAGTAAATTTTTAATCTTCATAATTAAATGAATTAAAATTGTTAGTAATAATGTTAATTTAATATTTTGTTTTCATTCTTATCAGTTTCTGTCAACAACACTACCTGGCTTCAACATGCTGGAATTAAGGTAATAATAATGACAATACGCTGAAAACCAGGGAATTATGTCAAAAAATGGCATTTTTTTCCCCTTTTCAGACTACAATATTACTAACTTTTTTTGAACTGACAAAATTTTTTTGAAAAAACGCTCAAAAAACTATTAACAGGTGGCCGTCGGGAGTTGCGCGCGTCCTGTTTCAACGCAGTTTTTTCCTGTCGGATGTCTTTGTGAGCTGTCGCAGCCGTTTGTACCAGCCGGGACGAGCCGCAGGATGCAGCTTGTCGATGCGCTGGGTGCCTGGCCGCTTGATTCTGACGGGTGTGAGTTTCATGGCGTTGTGGCTTGAGTGGATGTGTCACTGGCTGAACTGCGGCGCAAGGGCAGGGTGTAGGAGATGCTCAGCGAGAATCCCAATGCACTGCCGCGGGGACCGTACCCCGGTATGAACCAAGGCTTTGAATGCTCGTTGTCGGCGCACTTGAACATGTTGTGGTAGCGTATCATCCAACCCATCGAGAAGCGATCCACGAGCTTGACCTTGAGTCCCAATCCCAGCTCACCCCACAGCGCATGAGAACGCTCTCCCGTGATGTCGGTGGCGATGTGCTCGCCCCAGTAAGAGTTGATGTAGTCAATGCCGTTGACGTCGTAGCCGAAGGTGCTGTAACCCAGCATGATGCCCACAAGAGCCTGATAGTCAGGGGTGTTCTTGAACATGAAGTTGTAGTTGGCACCCACCTTGACGTAGGGCGACGGCTTGCCGCGATAGGTGAAGTTCATGTCGTCCGGGGTGGACTTGGCCCATCCCAAACCCAGCTCGATAGTGGGCTGGATGCGGTTCCACATGTTGAGTGTGGCATGGACATCGGTGCTGGCATAGGTCTGCCCGAAAGCCATGAGCAAAGGATCAGCCACATTGATGCCGACGCTCAGGTCAGTGATTCTGGGATAGCGCTTGTAAACACGCCGCAGCGAGTCGCGCCGCGCCTCTTGGATGGCTGCCGCACTGTCGCCGGTGATGTACTGCTGGATGACCTTCTCGTCGGTGCCCTTGGGTGGCGGCAGCACGCGGTTGTTTTCGGGCTTGACAGGCGTGACGTGTCGCTTGTCAGGCTCTTGGGCTACTGCTGTGGCGGCCGTGAGCACGATGAGGGTCAATATGGCAACAAGGCTGTGTTTCATTGCTGCAGATTGGTGAAATGGATGCGCATGACCGGCGTGCGTGAATTGGTGATGTGCGTGGTGAGCATGACAACCGAGTCGATGCCGTTTTCGGTGTAGGTCAGCCGCTTGATGTCGAAGTTGAACATCGCCCCGCATTCCTCACTGTGGAAGAACACAATCGGCTCATAATCAAAGGTGATCGTGTCATTCGCCTGCAGGGTGTCCTGGCCGATGATAATCGGTCTGGACAGGGCATAGGTTGTGCTGGTGGTTGTGGCACGCAACGGAAGGTAGGCCTCGTTGAGGGTCGCGCCTTTATAGAGCACACTGTCGCCAGGTGCGCCGATTCCCTTGATGGTCAGCCCGACGACAGACTGCTGCTTGCCATCGACATAGAAGGCTGCCAGCGGCAGGCTGCTGCCGTTGCCGTCGCAACTGTCGTTGCTGCAAGCCGTCAGCATCATGACCGAGAGCAGCAGGGCCAATATCAGGGGCAGTCGGTTCATTGTTCGGCGACGTTGGCTTGTTTTTGCAGGGCCTTCTCGATGTTGGCCACGCTGTCGTTACCGATGCTGCGCGAGGGCAGGGCGGCCGTGTTGCCGGAAACGAGCTCCTCGCTGATCTCGTAGTGGTTGCGGTCGTTGCTGTGGCGGATGATGAGCTCACCCAGGAATCCGGTGAGGAACAGCTGGGTACCCAAGAGCATCGACGTGAGGGCGAGGTAGAAGTAGGGCGAGTTGGTGACCAGCGTGTAACTGTTGCCGCTGTACATGTTGTAGAGCTTGAGGGCACCCACCACGATCACCGCGATGAAACCCAACAGGAACATCAGGCTTCCCAACAGTCCGAAGAAGTGCATCGGCTTGACACCGAACTTGGCTTGGAACCACAGGGTGAGCAAGTCGAGGTAGCCGTTGACGAAGCGGTCGAGGCCGAACTTGGTCGTGCCGTATTTGCGGGCGCGGTGCTTGACCTCTTTCTCGCCAATGCTGGTGAAGCCGGCGATCTTGGCAAGATAAGGCACATAGCGGTGCATGTCGCCATAGACCTCGATGTGCTTGACCACCTCGCGACGGTAAGCCTTGAGGCCGCAGTTGAAGTCGTGCAGGTTGTGGATGCCGCTCACGCGACGGGCCGTGGCGTTGAACAGCTTGGTGGGAATGGTCTTGCTCAGGGGGTCGTAGCGTTTCTTCTTCCAGCCGCTCACCAGGTCATATCCGTCCTGGGTGATCATGCGGTAGAGCTCCGGAATCTCGTCGGGACTGTCCTGCAGGTCGGCGTCCATGGTGATGATGACGTCTCCCTGGGCCCTTGCGAATCCAGTGTTCAGCGCCGGAGACTTGCCATAGTTGCGGCGGAAAGCGACACCCTTCATCCGCGGGTTGGCGTCGTGCAACTCCTTGATGACGTCCCACGAGTTGTCGGTGCTGCCGTCGTTGATGAACAGCACCTCGTAGGAGAACCCGTTCTCGTTCATGACGCGTTCAATCCAAGCGGCCAGCTCGGGCAGCGACTCGGCCTCGTTATACAGTGGAACTACAACAGAAATATCCATATTCTCAATGTCTTATATCTTCTTGTGTCTTGAAAATTCATTTATTGCTTCGGGCCACGGTTAAAGTCGGGGTTGTCGCCTCAGAGGTCTTCTGGCAATCAGGGCGGTAAGGGCACTCATCAGCGACCCGAAAAAGGTGACGAACCAAAAGACGTTGAACACCATCTCGATGGGTGTGGGCAACAGTTTCTCGTCGACCATGCGCTGCAGGACGTGCAGCATTTCGCTGTCACGCATCTGCGGCATCTTGCTGTAGGCTTCGATGGCTGCTTGGGCCTGCTCGTAGATAAACCCCGGCCTGATGTATTGCATCACCAGGTAGGCAATGAAGCTGGCGAGCACCGTTCCCAACAAGAACAGCATGATTCCCAGCATCCACAGCCCGGCGTACTCGGTGAAGCCGTCATCCTCGATGAACTTGCGTCGCTGGAAATAATAAACCACCAGTGGCGAGCCCACCATGAGGATGAAGAAAACAATGCTCAACGGCGCGAACCAGTCGGCAAAGATCGATGCCGTGGCCGCGCACCCCAGGTAGAGCCCGAACGGGACGCCCCATTCGCCACCTCGCTGATAGATGCTTTTCTTCGGTTCTGTCATATCAAACCACAAAAGTAGTCATTTTCCGTGAAATCAGTGCTCCCGATGGCGATAAATTGTGATTATCGGCGCCCAGAAAAGCCGTCAAGGGCCTTTTTGGGCACTTTATGCGGTGAGTTTTGAGAAAAAATGATATTTTTGCCGTCGATTTATGAAGTCCTTAGAAAAAACTCGCATTTGGGCTGTCGCAATGGTCGTGCTGACCGTTGCTGCATTGTCGTGGCTGAGCTCCTGCCGTGACCAAGCTCCTGCCGCCCCTGGTCATGACAGTCATTATCTTGAGGTGGACAGCATGCTGCAGCGCATCGTCGAGATCGACACTCTGGCGCGACTGCTTGACCGCTACCATGAAGCCAATGACCAGGTGGGCGAGATGCTCGTGTGCCGGTACTATGGCCGCGAGCTGCGCAACAAGTCACGTTTTGAGGACGCCTTGACCATCCATCGGCGGGGTCTTGACATCGCTATCGCGTTGTCCGACACCATCGAGATGATACTGTTGTATAACAATATGGGTACCGACAGCCGTCGCATGGGAGAGTTGAGTGATGCCAACGGATTCCATTTCAAGGCCTTGCACTTGAGTGACGCTTACAGCGACCAGGTGAGTGACGAAGCAGTCCATGCCCATTCCAAGACACTGAACGGCATTGGCTGCATGGAGATGGAGTTGTGTAACTTCTATGCTGCCGACAGCGTCCTACACGAGGCTTTGGCCGGCGAACAGCGGTTGGACTGTCTCTTGGGTATGGCCATGGATTGCGAGAACCTGGGAGATGCGAAATATGGCATTGGCGAGATGGATTCGGCATGGCACTATTACCGCAAGTCGATGGATTACAACCAGCAATTGGGCAACAAGGTGGGTATCGCAAGGTGTCATTTGGGCTACGGCACGCTGTATGAACGTGCACGCCAATTCTCTCATGCCCAGGACGAGTACAAGCAAGCCTACGATATCTTGCGGGATGAGGCCGACGGCGATTGCTGGCTTGACGCTTGCCTGTCGCTTGCCAGTGTCAGCATCAAGTTGGGTGAAGATGAAGAGGCCCGCCGCTATGTCGGTGAGGCTGAGACCGAGATGCAGCGCATCAACTGCAAGAAACATCTTGCGGACATCTGCCGCGTGCGCTATGAACTCGCGTTGATGGACAATGACGCGTCCCAGGCACTTCGTTACTATGTTCAAGCCGATGAGCTGTATGACAGCATTTACGGCTTGAAGAAGAGTGATGAGATGCGTGCCCAGCGCATCGAGTACCAGAACGGCCGAAAGAGTGGCGAGATGAATGTGCTCAACCGCGACATCGACCACTTGAGACACATGCGCAACATGCAGATTGTCCTGCTGGTGTTGCTGCTGTTCATGGCCGGAGCCATCATTACAGCGCTGATTTATGCCATGCGCACCCGCACGCGTTCCCAACACTTGATGAGTCAGATCGAAGAGACGCGCTCGCTGTTCTTCACCAATGTGGTGCACCAGTTGCGCACGCCCTTGACAGCCATCATGGGCTCGATTGACTCTATCCTTTCAGGCATCCACGGACCGGACGCATCTCCCGTCATGCGTGAGAATGCCGAAATCATTGAACGGCAGGGAAATAATCTGCTCATGCTCGTTGACCGCATCCTCGAGGTGGGCGGTGTGCGGAGTGACCTCAAAGAACTTGACTGGCGCTCTGGTGATGTCGTCACGTTAATTCACATGATTGTCGAGAGCTATCGTGAGCGTTGTGTGGAACGGCGCATCGAGCTGACCTACCTCTCTCAAGAGTCCAGTGTCGAAATGGACACGGTTCCGCGCTACCTGACATCAATTGTGGGATGTCTGCTAGAGAATGCCATCAACTACAGCCCTGAATTGAGCAAAATCACTGTCATCTCTTGGGTTGATGACGGCCATTTCTTGATCCGCGTCGTCGATTCGGGAATGGGCATCAGCAAGGCCGATTTGCCGCACGTGTTCAAAGCCTTTTACCGCACTTCGGCCGCCGAACAGCTAGTCGAGGGTGTGGGCATCGGCTTGACGATGGTGCATGACATGGCCATGGCGATGGGTGGTACCGTGTCGGCCGAGAGCGTGAAGGGTAAAGGGTCGGTTTTCACCGTGAAACTGCCCTGCCGCCATGTCGAGGGCGTGATGCGCGGGTTTGACATGGTTGTCAGTCCCGTGGCCAAGATGGTCGGCAAGTTGAGGCGTCCGTCCGAGGGGCCGTCGTCGCCCGCTGACCCCGCCGCTCAAGACCGTCCTGTGGTGCTTGTCGTTGAGGACCACACCGATGTTGCCAAGTTGCTGGGACTGCAATTAGGCCAATACTATACCGTGTATTTTGCCACCGATGGCGAACAAGGCCTTGCACGTGCCCGGGCATGCCGTCCCGACCTGGTGATTACCGACGTCAAGATGCCTGTCATGGACGGTTACGAGTTCTGCCGTCGCTTGCGTCATTCGGCTGGAACCGAGCACATTCCTGTCATCATGCTCAGTGCCCGCAACCAGGTGGCCGACCGCGTCAAGGGCATTCAGGCCGGTGCCGATGTCTATCTGGTCAAACCCTTCGTGTCCGAAGAGTTGCTGGCATGGGTTGACCGTCTGCTCTCCAGTCACAAAGCCTTGCAGTCGGCTCCCTCGAGCGCCGCGTCATCGCCGATGACTGACTCGACTCCCGCCGCCGATGCCTTGGATGCCGACGAAGAAAACAACAAGCGCTTCCTTGAGCAGTTTGCCGCAGCTGTGGACCGCGACATGGCCGCAGGCGCTAAACTGAACATCGACCGCATCGCCCTGTCGGTCAAGATGGGGGAGAGCCAGTTGCGACGCAGGATACAAGAGCTGACTGGCAAAAGCCTGGCGGCCTATGTCTCCCAGTTGCGCATGGAGAAAGCGATGGCTTTGTTGCAGAGTGACAATAATCTGCTCATCGGCGAGGTTGCCGAACAGTGCGGATATGCCGACGTCGCCTATTTCTCAAGAGTCTTCCGCCAGCACTATGGCATGACGCCGACTCAAGCCCGCAACGCCTCGGCCGAATCATGACCACCCGCGGCCGACGGTGCGCAGCGGTGGCTGAAATGCGTCAGGGATGTAGTGGATGCTGAGGTCGGGCGCCGTGCCCTCGATAATCATCACGTCATATTGCACTGTCATGTGCAGTTGGTGTAGGCTGATGTAGCCATTGGCAGCATTGACCAGATTGCGTATTTTCCTGGCATTGATGGCCTGCATAGGGTCGTAGCGCTCGGTGCTGGTGCGGGACTTCACCTCGACGATGTGCAGGTGGTTGGCACCAGGCTCTTGTGCCACAATGTCAATCTCGAGGTGCCCCAATCGCCAGTTCATCTCGCGGATGGTATAGCCCTTGCTGATGAGAAAATCGCAAGCGGCCTGCTCTCCATCTTTGCCGAGGCTTTTACTTTGGGCCATAATGTGTTGGGGTGATATTTTTAAAGTGATTCTTTAATTCTCTTTTTGTGGTCCGTGGCCGGCATTCTTGCCCCAGCGTGCCTGTTGCCTTGCCGTCATCTGATTCTCGGCAGGATTGTCCTGTGGATGCCACAATTGCGGGTGGTTCAACTCCTCGGGCATGTACTGCTGACGCACGAAATGCCCGGGATAGTCGTGCGCATACATGTAGTCCTTGCCGTATCCCAACTGCTTCATCAGCCCCGTCGGCGCGTTGCGCAGGTGCAGTGGCACGGGGGCGTTTCCCGTTCTCTCGACGAGAGCCAGCGCGTCGTCGATAGCCAGATAGGCGCTGTTGCTCTTGGCGCTTGTGGCCAGATAGATGGCACATTCACTCAAGGGGATGCGTCCCTCGGGCCATCCGATTTTGTTGATGATGTCAAACGTGGCATTGGCCAGCAGCAGGGCATTGGGGTTGGCCAGGCCGATGTCCTCGGCGGCCAGGATGCACAGGCGGCGCGCGATGAACTTGGGGTCCTCGCCGCCGGCGATGAGTCGTGCCAGCCAATAGACCGCCGCATCGGGGTCGCTGCCGCGTATGCACTTGATGAAAGCCGAAATGATGTCGTAGTGCATCTCACCGCCCTTGTCAAAGGCGAGGGGATTCTGCTGCAGGCAGTCGGTGACGATATCGTCGGTAATGACAAACGGTTCGCCCTCGGGCAGGGCCTGCAGTATCAGGTCGAGGATGTTGAGCAGTTTGCGGGCATCGCCGCCGGCAAATCGCAGCAGAGCCTCGGTCTGTTCGACACGCACCTCACGGTCCTGGAACATCTTGTCGGTCTTAAGGGCATGGTCCAGCAGCTGCAGCAGGTCGTCGCGGTCCAGCGGGTTGAGCACATAGACCTGAGCGCGAGAGAGCAGGGGACGGATGACCTCGAACGAGGGATTCTCGGTCGTCGCGCCGATGAGCGTAACCGTGCCGCGCTCCACAGCGCCGAGCAAGGAGTCCTGCTGTGACTTGTTGAAGCGGTGAATCTCGTCGATGAACAGGATGGGACGGCCCTTGGAGAACACGCTGCGGGCATCGGCCACGCAACGGTCGAGCACTTCACGCACGTCCTTCACGCCCGATGTCACGGCACTCAGAGTGTAGAAGGGCACCTGGGTCTGCTCGGCGATGATGCGTGCCAGGGTGGTCTTTCCCACGCCGGGAGGCCCCCACAGGATGAAGGATGAGATGTTGCCGCTCTCGATCATGCGGCGAATCACAGCGCCCTCTCCCACGAGGTGGCGCTGCCCGATGTAGTCATCGAGCGACCGGGGCCGCAGCCGTTCTGCCAGTGGTTCGTAGGTCATAGTTCTGGAGTGACTGGATTAACTGGATGGATTAAAGACGTGGCGCTCGATGACGCGGGCGATGGCCTCGAGTCCGCGGGCATCGTCGTCGTCAAAAGTCGCCAGCTCCTTGCTGTCGATGTCGAGCACTCCGATGACGTTGCCCTCGCCGTCACGCAGGGGGACGACAATCTCGCTGCGCGACAGGCTGCTGCAGGCGATATGGCCCGGAAACTGCTCCACGTCGGGGACGACGATGGTGCGGTTGTCCTGCCATGCCGTGCCGCAGACGCCGCGTCCGCACTTGATGCTGTAACAGGCAACAGGTCCCTGAAACGGGCCCAGTTGCAACTCATTGTCATTGATGAGGTAAAATCCTGTCCACCACCAGCCCATGGTTTCATGCAGCAGGGCAGCGGCATTGGCCAGCTGGCCTGTGGGGTTGTGCTCGCCCTCGATGAGGCTCTCGACCTGCTTGGCGAGCAGTTGATAGGTTGCATTCTTGTCCATAGTGCAAAATTACTGAAATGGCGGCAAATAAACAAGTGGAGACGCAAATTTTTGCGTCTCCACTATGGGTTGTCATAAAGCTAAAGCCCGTGTGAAGGCTCAAGCCTTGTGGCATTGTAGCTGGATTACTTCACAACCTTAGCGGCGCTCTTGGTGCCGTCGGTGTAGGTGGTAACCACGATGGTCATGCCCTCGGGCTGAGCCATCTCCTGACCAGCAACGTTGAAGTAGCGTACGCTGGAAACAGTCTTGCCGGTGGTCATCTCGTTCACACCACTGTGGCTCTCATACAACCAAACGATGTCAGAAGCGTTCCTTGCACGGTCAACGTTGTAGTAAACCTGGATACCGATGTTCTCGGTGAACAGGGGCTCGAAGCCCTCGGCGTTGGTGCGATACATGTAAACGTATCCTCTGTTGAAGTCAACAGCGCTGCTGTACAGGTCATAGGGAACCTCGGTGATGTCATCATCATAAGCCAGGTCGAAGGTGTAGTCGTCACCAGTGAAGTGGAAGATCTCGGCACCGTTACCGTTGTCCACGAAGATGCTGTAGCTCAGATACTCGGGATCGATCATGTTGCCATCAACATCGGTGGTGGGCAGGGTGAAGTAGAAGCGGCTGAAGCCACTCTCGTCACCGCAGTCATACCACTCGTCGGCGGTGGGATTGGCGGGAACAGCGGGAACGAGGTTAACTATTTCGCCCCAAGGCTCATCAGGGTTGGTGAACTCGAGAGAGGTCAAGCTCATGTCATCGCTGTAGTAGGTGTACAGACCGGTAGCATTGTAGCTGTCGGGGAACTCGGCGTTCATGTCGCCCTCACAACCCAGCATGTAGATCTTGTTGCCGTCGAGCATGAACTGAATCTCGGTGGTGCGCTCGTCAAGCTCATTGCCCAGATAGTAGCCTTCCTCGCCGGTATCGGGATCAACGTCGGTGTAAACGTAGGTGCTACCCCAACCGAGGATGATGCCATAGCCGTAAGATGCGTTCCAGCTCAGGTACTGGCCAGTGGGGATGGTGATGATGCCGGTAGTTGCATCATAGGTACCCTTTACCCAGCTGTCGTAGCTGTCGTGCCACCATGAGGGGTTCTGGATGTAAGCATCACCATTAGCCTCGTCGAGGGCAACGATGAGCTTGCCATCGGTAGCCATTTCGCCAATACCAAAGAAGCTAATGTAAATGCAAGCGCTGTTGCGGTAGTAGGTGTTAACGGTGCAACCCTCGGGGATCTCGGTGATAACCTCGGGTTCGGGTTCGGGCTCGGGCTCGGGCTCAATCTCTTCGTCGTTGATAGCAACATCGTCGATGTTCAGCCAGAACATGTCGGTCACATTGTAGTGACGGATGGCGATGCAACCTTCCTGACCTACATAGTCGCTCAGGTCATACTGATACTTGGTGTAGTTGCCAGTAGCGGTCTTCTCGACACCAACCTGTACGAAATCCTCAACGCTGGTGGGATTGCCAACGCAAACATAAACAGAGAACTTCTCAGCTGCGTAGCTGGCGTCCTGACCTGCTGCATAGAATGACAAGGTCTTGTTGAGGGTTACGATGGGAGAAATCAGCCAGTTGTCGGGGAACAGAGGCGTTTGAGTGTCGTTGTCATAGCTTGCAGATGACATCAGACCTTCACCACTGTAAGGAGTCCAACGGCCAGTCTCAACACCGGTCATGTTCATGTACATCCAACCAAAGCCATCACCGTCGTTGTCCCACATGGTCCACTCAGCGGCTTGATCAGGATCCTCAAAGTCCCAAAGGATGTTGGTGCCATCCTTCAAAACATGGCTGGCGGTACGAACCTGCCAATCCGTAGCCTTGAGGTTCATGCCCTGAACGAGGGTTTCGCCACCACGAGTGAACTTGTTCATGCGAAGCTCGGATTTAGCCTTAACCTCAGAAAGATTGTACTTGCCATCAATCTTGACAAGCTTGTTTACACCTGCAGAAGCGCTCAGGGCAACTGCAACTGCAACCAAAAGTACTGATAATTTCTTCATAATAGAATAAATTAGGTTAATAAATTATTAATAAAACACAAATATTCTCAGTTTCAGTTAGTTAGTTAACATGATCCCATAGTGGGAGCCCATAAAATGGCAAAAGTATCAAAACATTCGACGTGCAAAATTAATTATTTTTTTAATATGATACTATTATTCTTGGTTTTTTTTCTGCTTAAAAAACAAAAAAATGGAATCATCAGTCATTGCCGATTCGGTGTGAAGTCTCAACAATTTTTTGAGAACTGGCGAGTGCTGCACTTTGCAATCTTGTGGCCGCTTCAAGTCAGTGACCTGCATCCTGAAGCGGACCCTGCTTCTTCATCGGCGCTGCCATGTAAATAGAGCAGTTTTTTTTGCGTGACATCTTGTGGGGAAGTTTGGCTCATTCGACTGTTTTTTGTTTATTTGCAACCCAATTGCTGTCACCAGCAAGAAAAACCAATGTGTGTCATCATTTCGACTATGATAAGAAAAGCAAACAAAAACGACATCAAGCGCATCCTTGAGCTGTTGCATCAAGTGAACATGGTGCACTACGAGATACGGCCCGACCTGTTCAAGCCGTACACGACAAAATATGATGAGGAAGAGCTGCTTGCATTGCTTGACGACGAATTGAAGCCCGTGTTTGTCTATGACGAGGGAACGGTCTTGGGCTACGCTTTCTGCCAGATCAATGAGGTCAAGGACGACCTGTTGCTGCAGGACATCAAAACGCTGTATGTCGATGACATCTGTGTTGATGAGAAGGCTCGCGGCAAGCACGTCGGGACAGCCTTGTTTAATCATGTCCGTGAATATGCCGCGACGATCGGTTGCCGCAACATCACGCTGAATGTGTGGGAAGGTAACGACCCGGCACTCGCCTTCTATCGAAACATGGGAATGCAGGTGCAAAAGACCACGATGGAAATCGTGCTGAAATGAGGCCTTGACAGGGAACAGCGTGCCCCCAATCTGCCGCCGTTCCTCGCCTTACGACCTTCGCTACACGCAAAGGCGATAAGTTCTTCAAATAACAAAAACAACAATCAATAACATGGTGTGCCATGCTTGCAACTTGATTCATGCTTCAAGCGGCAATTATGGCACACCCAGTTTGATTCTCTTTTGGTAGAAAACTCAGTTGATTACCATTCGATGGGCAGTGTGATTTTAAATACCACATTCCGTCCCATGTTAAAGACACCTTGCTGTCCAGTGACGGGGTTGACATCGGCGTACTTGAGCCGGCTCAGGTGGCTTTGGTAAGCCTTGTCGGTGAGATTCATGCCGGTAATGCTCACACAGGCCACACGATTCCCCCTGTACATGATATCGGTGCCTATCGACGCGTTGAGCAGGCAGTAGGCTGGCGTGGCAGTCTCGGTGTCATCGGCTTTGTAGTAGTGATTCTGCTTGAAGTTATAATCCATTCCAATCGAGACGAACGCATTGTTGAACACATGGCCGTCGTGCAGGATTTCCCACTTGACATCGGCTTGCCAACGCGGTGCCGGTGTGAACGGCAAGTATCTGCTTTCTTCGGGTTGGTGCAGCTGAACTGCATTGACCAAACTGAAGCTGGTGCCGACATGCAGGAAATGCCACGGGTGAAAGTCGATGGCCGCCTCTCCTCCCAACAATTGTGCGTCACCACTGTCATAGCGGTAGGTCATGAACTCGTTGTCAATGACTTCACCTGTCCTGTGGATGAAGATGTAATTGTTGATGCGATTGCTGAACAATGACAATTGCGCGTCAATCCACGTATCGGTATATTCCAAGCCGAGGTCAAATTGCAGACTGAATTCGGGCTTGAGGCTGTGGTTGCCCACCTCGTAGCGCAAGGAGCCCTCGTGGACACCGTTGCTTGCCAACTCGCTGATGTTGGGCGCTCGGAAACCTCGTGCGGCATTGACCCGGAGGTCCAACCGATCGGAGGCATGCCACACCGCCCCCACGCTGGCCGTGACACCGCTGAAGTCACGTTTGAAGGCATCAAATCGCAATGCTCCGTCATCCAAGAGTTTGCAGCTGTTCAGGTGGCGGTTGTCGAAGCGTAGTCCACCGTTCAAGACCCATCGCCCCAAGTCGGCTATTGCTGTTGCGAAGACGCCGAAGTCAAACAGGCGGTAGTCTGGTATGAGATACTCGTCACCATGATTGACCGAGCGTTGCCACATGCCGCTCATGCCGCTAGTGATGCGCACGTCGCCCAAACGGCGGGTCACATAATGGATGTTGTAGTTGACCGTGTGCAGCTTGAGGTACAGCCCGTAAGCATCGGGCTCCTCAAATTCCTGTCGGCGGTTCTGCTGATAGGCAATCACGGCATTCAGTCGACTGTCGCCAAAGTTGAAGGAGTTGTCCAGCACGGCTTTGTAGTGATATACCTGCTGATAGGGCAGGCCGTGGCGGTAGGTCTTGGTGTCGAGATAGGGTTGCTCGAGTTCTCCGGTCTCGGGGTCTCGCTCGCCCTCGGCAATGCTAGGCGTGAGGTGATAGTAAGAGCCCACAAGCCTGGTGTGCCCCCATGCTTTGTTGATGCCCAGCATGCCCGACAGTGAACGGTCCTTGAACTGAGAATTGGGCACATAGCCGTCAAATGAATTCTTGTAAGCATGCGCCATCTTGCTGCTGTATCGCACATTCCATGACAGACCTTGCCTGTTGCCGCCATAGTTGAGCGAGTAGTTGAAGAGGCCGTTGTTGGTCTGGTACTCGGAGTTGACATTCAGGCGCATCTTGTTCAGAGGCACGACAGGGTCGGTGTTGAGCTTGAGCACTCCTGCCAGGGCGTCGGAGCCATAGAGCAGACTGGCGGGTCCCTTGAGTACCTCGACCGAGCTCACTGCATTGTCATCAATCTCGACGCCATGCTCGTCGCCCCATTGTTGCCCCTCCTGGCGCACACCATCGGCGACGACCACCACGCGGTTGTATCCCAGTCCTCTAATGACAGGCTTGGATATGCCTCCACCCGTGGTCACTTGAGAAATGCCCGGCAGTTTGCTCACCGCATCAACAATGTTGGTGGCTACCGACATGCGCAGGTCATTGCGGCCGACAACAGCCGCTGGCATTGACATGTCCTCCATCTTGACGGCCCCGGTGGGACCTGTGATAACCACTTGTTTGAGTTCTATGTGGCGAAAGAACATGTCGGTCGAGTCGAGCACGACCGTTTCTTGTGCTGCCATTGTGGTTGCACATGACAGCAACAGAATCAAAAAGTATGATTTCATTCTGTGATTTTTTTAATAAAAACGTTGTGATAGCATTTAATCAGGCCTCAGATGTGGCCTTTTACCTTGAAAAAATCACAGAATGACAGGAGGTGCCCGCAGAGAAGGATGTGCGACAGAACGTGAAATCGGTTCGGCTACTTGGCAAACCTCGGCCTTGACAACCAACGGGGTGCCAAGGTCAATGTTTTGCTGTTCGGGAACCACGACTTGTGTGCCCAGGAAACGGCATGACAGGCATTCGTCATGATGCGGGGAATCGGTCGTGATGTGACCGGAATGATGAAGTCCCGTCTGGCACTCGGCGCAGTCGACTGAATTGGAAAACTCATGTAAAGAATGGACATGAACCGACGTCAAGAACACTGTTGGCAAATATACCAGCAGCAATACCCATGCGAAGAACTGTTGACGTCGTCTGGGGTCAAGCCATTGCTTTTCACGTCTCATCACGCGGCAAAATAAGTGTTTTTCTGTTTCTCAAACAAATCTGTCTACTTTTTTCTTTCAAAAAACAGACGTTATCGGTAAGAAGAAATCCCCGCGGATAAGAAAAACGACTCCAGCCATTTGCCGAAGTCGGTAGAGTGTCATATCTTCTTGATGACTGTTGCCGGCACGCCACCGACGACTGTTCTGGCCGCGACGTCCCTGGTGACCACGGCGCCGGCCGCCACGATGGCTCCCTCGCCGATGGTGACGCCAGGCAGGATGGTGACATTGGCACCGAGCCACACTTTATCCTCGATGCGGATAGGGTGGAACTCCATGTCGCCCCGGCAGTCAGGGTCCTGGGCGTGATTGATGGTGCACAGTGTGGCGTTGTGGCCAATCAGGCAGTCGTTGCCAATGAAGATGCCGCCCTGGTCTTGAAACTTGCAGCCGGCATTGATGAACGTGCGTTCGCCAACCACTGTGTTCTTGCCGAAATCGGTGTAGAACGGCGGGAACATGCCCACGCTCTCAGGCACGTCAATGCCCCACAGTTCCGTCAGCAGACTGCGGATTTCCTCAGGCTCATGATACTCGTTGTTGAGCCTGGCAGTGATCTTCTGTGCCTCGCGACTCGCGTGGTGCATCAGCAGATGTGCCTCCGAGCTGGCCTTGACTGGCTGGCCCGAGGCGATGAATTCCTTATATTCCTGGATAGTCATGGTTCTGTTCTGATTCAGCATTGATAACGCAGCCACACACAGTTGTCTTCCATTTGACGAACGGACTTCAGTTGCAGCAGATAAGGGTGCTCGTGACTGGCGTCGATGCCGTCGAAGGCAGCGGCGAAGCCCTCGCGTCCATCGATGGCCGGACCGAAGACCATGCTCACCTCGTCGAGCAGTCCCGTGGCGAGGAAACTGCCGTTGATGTGTCCACCACCGACCACGCCGATGCGTTCGGCACCAAACTCACTGTACATCAAGGCTGTGGCCTGGGCCAGGTCCACGTGGTCATGTCCTGCCACGATATAGGAAATGCCGCGCTCCCGCAGGTAGTCCAGATAGGCACGGCTGGTCTGCTGACTGACGATGCACAGGCGGTCGGGCGTGTCGCCTTCGGGCCAAAACAGTGTGCCGCGCGTTTCCACTACGGCCTCCCAATGGTTGCTGTCGTGTGACTTGAAAACCTCGTCGGCTCCCACGGCAGGACTGTCGCCGTTGTCGAAGGTGCCTTTTTCGGCATAGTGCATCACGGCTGTTATCTTTCCCTCAATCGTCGCGTCGAGGTTCAGGGCTTCGAGCGCTTCATAGTAGCTGTTGCCCTCTATCTGCTCGGTCATGGCGCAGTCGATGCGCCCGTCAATCGATGCCATCATGTGGCAAATCACATACGGTTTCTTCATGTTGGTGTTGATAATGATTGAATACGGCTGCAAAGGTGCGAACATCGGCCAAACCGACGGCTATCTGAAGTGTCGGAAAACCTACCTCGATTATTGTTTTCGAATCGAGGCAACATATTTCGAGGGTGTCATGCCCTGGTGTTTCTTGAAATAGCGGGTGAAATGCTGGGGGTATTCGAAACCCAGTTCGTCGGCCACCTGTGACACCGACATGCCGCTCACCATCAGGCTCTTGGCTCGGTCGATGAGGAAACGCTGGATGATGCGTGTGGGGCTGTCGCCGGTGGCGTTGCGAATCACGTCACCGAAGTAGCTTGGCGAGAGGCACAGTTCCGAGGCGCAGTACTTGACGCTGGGCAGTCCGTGGCGCTGCTGCAACTGGCGCTCGTAGTACTCGGTGAGCACCTTCTGGAAACGTGCCAGCAGGTCACTTTGCTGTGCCGCCGCCGCTTGGAACTGCCGCTGATAGAAGAGCAGGCAGTAGTCGCACACGAGCACGATATAGTCCTGAACGATACGGTCGGAGGTCGGCGTCTGTTCCCTGTGACTGATGAACGTGCGGATGCGCTCCATCAACTGCCACAACACCTGTTTCTCGCCCTGGGTAGTGTGCAGCGCCTCGTTCACGTTGTAGGAGAAGAAGTTGTAGTCGGCAAGCCGCTGCTCAAACACCGTGCCGCGCATGAACTCCGGATCGAACAGCAGTGCCCAGCCGTGATAGACCTCGCGGTGACCGTCGTCGGCCTTGCCGATAATCTGGCCGGGTGAAGCGGCCGTGAGCGAGCCTTTAGAAGTGTCGTAGCCCCCCATGCCGTAGGCCGGCTCGGTGGGAAAATTATCCTGCACAAAGATAGCGTACACACCCATCTTGTTCAGGGAATGCCGAATCTCGCCCAACTCGTCGAAGTGGACGACGCTCACCATGGGATGCCACACTTGTGCACCCACGTCCTGGGCGTAGTCGTTGGCCTTGTTGATGTATAACAGGTTTTTCATAATACTCATGGCAAAGTTAGTCATTTTACCTCAAACACTCAATTTTTGGAGAGAAAAAATAAAATGGGTAGATTTTCAGTCATTTCGGATAATGAGCCCCATTTATGAACAAGGTAATTTTGCAACCGAAAACATTAACAAACTAGCGATTATGAAGATTTTTATCAGAAACATGCTGCTGCTCACCGTGCTCATAATGAGTGGCTGCTCCAGTGACAATAACGATGTTATGGCTCAAACAATGATGCAGAAGATGAACATCACTATTGATGGCGTGACAAAGCCGGTGACCATGATGGATAATGCTGCCTCCCGTGCACTGGTGGCACGGTTGCAAGAGTCGCCGGTCACAGTAACGCTCAATTCCAGCGGCGGGTTTGAGATCTGGGGAGCACTGGGGTTCTCACTGCCCACGAGCAATGAGCAAATCACGGCTCAGCCGGGCGATGTCATTCTCTATAATGGCAGTAACATCTGTTTGTTCTACGGCTCGAACTCATGGAGCTACACCCGTCTGGGGCACATCGACGGCCTCACCGAGAATGAGCTGCGCACTTTCCTGCATGCAGGCGAGAGCAATATTAATGTCATGTTGTGGCTCCCTGCCGGAACGACTGCCAGTCTTGGTGACGTGAATGAAGACGGGGAAGTCAATATCAACGATGTGACATCATTAATAGATATGTTGTTGAGTGGCAGCAATAAAGTTTAGGACAATTAAAGTAAAACTTAATTATATTATAGGGAAATGAGACGAGGTTTAATCACTGTAGTGCTCATGAGCGTGCTGCTCATGGCCTGCAATCAAAACGAAGAGAATATGAACGGTAATTTGAATTTGACTCAGGAGTGGGACAAGGTGTTCCCGCTCAGCGAGAAGGTGAACCACCGCAAGGTGACGTTTGAAACTCAATACGGTTTGACACTGGCAGCCGATTTGTACGAGCCCAAAGGTGCCGAGGGCAAATTGCCCGCAATCGCTGTCAGCGGTCCTTTCGGAGCCACCAAGGAGCAGTCGAGCGGCCTGTATGCCATGCGGATGGCCGAGCGCGGCTTTGTGACGTTGGCCTTCGACCCGTCGTACACGGGCGAGAGCAGTGGCGAGCCACGTCGCACGGCATCACCCGACATCAACACCGAGGATTTCCTTGCCGCCGTCGATTTCCTCTCGAAGCAGGAGAATGTTGATGCCGAGAAAATCGGTATCATCGGCATCTGCGGCTGGGGAGGTATCGCCCTCAATGCTGCCGCTGCCGACCCGCGCATCAAGGCCACGGTGGCCAGCACGATGTATGACATGACGCGTGTGAGCGGCAACGGCTACTTTGACAGCGAGGACAAGGAGGAGTCGCGCCACGCTGCCCGTGAATCCATCGCCAAGCAGCGTCTTGCCGACCCCAAGGCAATGGCGGGTAGTGTCGTGGACCCGTTGCCCGACGATGCGCCGCAGTTCGTGAAGGACTACCATGACTATTACAAAACTCCACGTGGCTATCATGCCCGCTCGGGCAACTCCAACGATGGCTGGCGTGCAGTCGGCACTCAGGCCTATGCCAACGCCCGTTTCCTGTACTACATTAACGAGATTCGCTCTGCCGTCCTCGTGATGCACGGCGAGAAGGCCCATTCACGTTACTTCGGTGAGGCTGCCTACAAATACATGGTCGAAGGCAAGGCCGAGGGGTACAATACCGTTGTAAAGCCCAATCCCAATCCTGAGAATAAGGAATTGCTCATCATTCCCGGTGCCACGCATTGTGACCTCTATGATGGCGGCAAGGGCAATTTCATCCCGTTCGATAAACTGGAAGCATTCTTTAAGGCAAATCTATAGGGAAGTGCTCTCTCAATTTGTATCAGTCGCATTTTGATAGTTTATCGGGCGCCACGGTAAAAAAATGAAAAAGATTGGGAAATTAGCGTAATAAATGTTACCTTTGCAGACGAGCAAAAGATGCAGACTCGTTAATCATCATTATAAACCAACCACTATGAACATCCTGATTTTACAAAGCTCCCCCAGGGCCAACGGCAGCACTGCCTGGATGGCTGAAGAGTACAAGACGGCTGCCGAGGCAGCAGGTCATGAAGTGACACTGGTGAACGTGTCGAAGAAAAAGATTGCGGGCTGTCTGGCCTGTGAGTATTGCCACGGCAAGGGCAACGGCGCGTGCATCCAGCAGGACGACATGCAGGAACTCTATCCGCTGATGGCCGAAGCCGAGGTGCTGGTGCTGGCCGCTCCCATCTATTACTTCACAATGAATGCCCAGATTCAGGCCCCTATCCAGCGCATGTACTGCGTGAACAGCCCCGCCAAAGTGAAGAAGATGGCGCTGCTCATGTCCTCTTATTCGCCTGGTGTTTATGACGGAGCCAAGGCCGAGTACCGTGACATCTGTAACTACTGGAAGGTCGAGGACACCGGTATCGTGACCGCATCTGTTGACGAGCAGAAGACCGATGCCACCAAGGCGAAGATACAGGAACTCGTCAATCAACTGTAACAGATTATTGTTTTTACCTATAATTCAGGAAAGTTATGGAAATTAAAGTGATCCGCATGTTTGACGGCGGTTTTATGAACCAGCCATTCGCCTTTGGCGGCGAGGAGGGCAGAGAGGCCTTCGACGAGCAAATCATCTATCGCAGCAGTCTGCAGAACTTCCTCATCGACACGGGTGACGAGGTGATATTGGTTGACACCGGTTTCAAAGCCGACTTCAAGGCTCCCGCCAAGAAGTATGGCGCTCCGCTTTATATGGGCGATAAAGTGGCCGACTATATGGAGGCCTTCGCCGCTACAGGCTACCAGCCCGAGCAGGTGTCAAAGATTCTCATTACCCACAAGCACAACGACCACACCGACTGCATCGACGAGTTCCCCAATGCCAAGATTTATATCGCTCCCGAGGATGCCGACGCGATGAAGCTTGAGGGCGACAACATCGTCCGTGCCGAGTATGGCGAGGCCTATCACAACTTCCCCAATGCGATGCAGGTGGCTGACGGTGTGTGGTTCATTGAGGCAAAAGGTCACACCAAGGGCAACAGCATCATCATTGCCGAAAAGGACGGCCTCTACTACATGTTCCACGGCGACGTGACCTATTGCGACGCCGCACTCAAGGCCAATAAGCTCTCGATTGTGTTTGAGGACATCGCTGCAGCCCGCGAGACCCTGGACCGCGTGCGCGAATTCATCAGCAACAATCCCACCGTCTATATCTCCACCCATTGCCCAGAGGGCTACGAGAACCTGGAGATGAAACGCATTATGAAACTGTAAAATCCAACAAGTTCGTTTTTAAGTGGCTGTTTCATAATTGATTCATTGCAACATTGAATCGCGCTTCACGCGAGAAATTGAACAAAAATTCTGTCTTGTTTAATTTTTCGGCCGTTAGGCCGATCAGAGTACTAGGCGCGAATCATGACACACCGCCAGGCTGATTAAAAAAACTGTTGTGAATTAAAAAGTGAGCCCCATGAGTATTCTCATACTGATAGGGCTCACTTCTCTATTTGTTACTGTCAAAGGCCGTCCGCGAAGTTGGTGTAAGCGTTTCTCTCGCATTCGGGCAGTCCCATCTGTTCCTTGCCCAAGGCGATGCTCTTGATGAGGAATGCCATGTTGCGGGCCAGATTGCGCATCGTCTGCAAGCCCTCGAGGTCTTTTTCCACGTCTTCCTGCGAGGAGCCGTGCACCTCATTCCAATAGGTGCTCGACACGACGGGCATGTTGGAGATTGTGAAATACTTGTTGATATCGTCAAATGCCGATGTGCTGCCGGCACGACGCGACGACACCAAAGTTGCGCCCACCTTCATCAGTTTGTCACATGGGCAACTGAAGAACAGGCGGTCGAGGAAAGCCAGCAGCCCGCCGTTGGCGTGGGCATAATAGACGGGCGTCCCGATGACGATGCCATCGGCTTCGGCAAAAAGCGGGGCGGTCTCGTTCACGAGGTCGTCGAACACGCATTTGCCCAATTCCGTGCACTTGTAGCACGATATGCAGCCGCGCACGACCTTGTTGCCGACGTTGACCCAATGGGTCTCAATCCCTTGTTGTTGAAGGGTGCTTTCCACTTCCTTCAACGCACGTGCCGTGCATCCCTGTGGACGGGCACTGCCATTGATTAATAATACCTTCATGATACTGTGTTATTGTTGAGTTGATATTCTTATGGGATTAATTTGATATAGAAGAGGATGATGTCCTCATAGTGGCCGTCCTTCATGAGGAAACCTTGCGGAATGCGCCCCAGTTGTGTGAAACCTAACCGCTCATAGAGATGCAGGGCGTGAATGTTAGAGGCAACGACCGCATTGAACTGGAGGAGACGGAACCCGAACTGAGCACCTTTCTGCAGGGAGTCCTTGACCAGTTTTTCACCGATGTGGAGTCCGCGAAGTCCCTCCTTTACAGCGTAGCTCGTATTGCCGATGTGGCCGCATCGCCCCACGTTGTTAGGATGGAGGATGTAAAGCCCCACCACCTGGCCCGTCTCGTCATCGACAGCCACCCCGGTATAGGACTGAGCACGGAAAAATGCATCGGCTTCCTCGATGGAGAGTTCTTCGACTTGGGGAAAGGCGATTCCCTCGCGCACGACGCTGTTCCAGATATCCATCACCGGCTGGCAATCAGCTGTCTCATATTGTCTGATGATGATCATTCGCTCAAAAATCTTAGTTTATCGTAAGCAGCATTGGGGAAAATATGTGGCATGACGTGAGTCGTCGGCAAAGTTAAGCATTTTTTCTCATTGTGCAAGACTTGCCGCACCGTTCGTTGAGGGAGTTGGACCGACAATCACGATAGCAAAGGCGGATTCACTTGTAGATGGCGTCTCGCAGCTCAGCAAAGCCGATCTGAGTCTTCCACACGTTATCTTCCTTGTAAAGGCGGAATTTTTTCTCCTTGACCGAGCCATCACTCAGTGTGATGTCACAGACCACTTCGGTGTAGCCGTCACGAATCTTTGCTTTCTTGGCAGTGACCTTGAATTTCTTTCCGGTGATCTGTTTGAAGAATTCGTTCTTTTGGGAGTCGCTCAGTTTGTCCCCTTCTTTGAATTTCACAGCTTCCTTGAGGAACTTTTTGTCGCTTTTGTCGGGCAACTCGTTAAAGAGCGCTTCAACGGCCTGCTTGGCATTGCGGTGGTACTTGTCGAGGTCAGTAATCACACTGTCACAGGCACTCAGTCCAATGAGGCACAAGAGTGAAATAATTGAAATGCGCACGAAATGTTTCATAATTCTATCAGGTGTTAAGGGTTCATTTATTCTTTGCGGCAGCAACCCAGACGGGTTCAGCGTCCATGATAGGTTTATTGACGGCCATCACGCCCAGGTAGAGCGACCGTCGAATTATAATGCTAATCGCATTGGACCCGCATGGTTTTGGGCCAACAGTCATATCATTGCCTCCATTCAAGCAGACAAAGATACAAAATTCTGAGAAACTTCCCAAAGACAGTTGCCATTATCGCCAATATTAGCCCCTGTTTCGGAGGAAACGCCCCCTATTCGCTGAAATTTTTCGGTGAATAATTGTTCTTAATCAATTAATTGTGTATATTTGCGGTGTAGTGATTCAAAGGATTGGATGATGAGACAGTTATTGCTATACATATTCATATTGATTGCCTGTGGTGTAAATGCCGAGCCGTTTAAGATAACGGGTAAGGTGGTTGTTGCAAAATGCAATGAGCCTTTGATTGGTGCAACCGTTGAGGTTGTGGGTGCCCATCGCGGTGTCGCCACCGATTTTGATGGCAATTTCAGCATTGACGTTGAAAAAGGTGAAATCCTTAGGTTCTCATATATGGGATTCTATTCCAAGATAGTAGAGGTCTTGAATGATTCTTCTCTTGTCGTTGAAATGAAAGAATGGAAAGAATTCTGCTATTGCAGTGAATATGGCATCCATATCATTCTTCCTGACAATCATCTCAAATGTTCACTCAAAGAAATTAAAAGTATGTATCCTGATTTGAGAGAATGCAATTATGATATATCTGAGTTGAAATATGGCGATGAGGTTTTTTCTCTGTATAATGGTGTAGTTTACAAGCAATATTATTCTTTCAAGCATTATACTACAAATCTACCTCTTAATTCTGAAAACGCTTTGGAAAGCGTATATTATAATTTTGTGAATAGTTTTGAAGGGTATGACTCATCTGAAAATAGCCAATCTGGAAAAGCGAAGATCTTTTACTATCCACAATATAGTGTGTACATTCAATATGAGCCAAATGAGCGCGTTTCAGTAACCTATGAGTTAAAACCTGAATACTACAAATAGAATCCTAGCAGCCATCAATGAAAACTTATTTGGACCTTTGCTTCAAATAGGCGCTGGGTGAAACACCATAGAATTTCTTGAACATGCGGGTAAAGTGTTGCGGATAGTCAAATCCTAGCAGTTCGGCTGTCTGGGTGATGTTTGCTCCGCCGATGAGCAGTTTCTGGGCACGTTGCATGACGAAACGACGGATGACATTGCTTGCCGTGTCATCCGTTATCTGATGTATCAGGTCTCCGAAGTAATTGGGCGACAGGAATAGTTCCTGGGCGCAGTATTTCACTGTGGGCAATCCACGGGTTTGATAGATGCCCTCGGTGTAATACCGGTTCAGCAGATTCTCGAACCTTGTCAGCAGGTCATTGGTTTTTGTCGTCTGCAATGATAGCTGTTTGGCATAGAAACGTGACACATGCTCAAGAACCAGTTCAATATAAGACACGATGATGTGCTGTTGGTGCCCGTCATGACTGCCACTCAACTCGTTCCTCAACGCTTCCAGCAACGAGACGACAATGTGTCGCTGCCCTTCATCCATGAGCAAAGCCTCGTTGGTGTTATAGGAGAAAAAGCTGTAGGTGTGCATCCGTTTTTCCAGTTCTGTTCCGTGCATCAGCATGGGGTCAAACAACAAGGCCCAGCCCTTAGTCTGAATTTCTTCTCCGGTGTCAGCCTTGCCTCCTATCTGCCCGGGCGAGACACACATCAGGGCATGGCGGTGCAGGTCATAGGTTGTGAGTCCGTAGGTCAGTTCCTCCAGCGTCTCGTCGGCAATGAACAGCCCATAGACATCGTAGTTGTTCAACGAGTGCCGACAATGCTCCAGCTCATCGTAGTGGATGACCGAGACGAGCGGATGCAGCACAGGTGCGCCAATATACCTGGCATAGTCGTTGACGTTGTGTACCTTTAAGATTTTCTCCATTTAAGGTGCAAAAATAATCATTATATTTTATAATCGGTAAAAAAGGTTGATTTATCAGTAAATCGATTTGGCACTACGTTTGTTTTTCGTCATACCTTTGCATCCAGAAACAAAACATTCATTTTTTAATAAAGAAACACAATGATGAAGGAGACAAAGATTGCGTTGGGTACTTGGGCTTGGGGCGCAGGCGCCTTTGGCGGAGATGCCGTGTTCGGTTCCAATACCGATGTTGAGAACTTGAAACCCGTGTTCGAGGCGGCGATGAAGGCCGGACTGAACCTGTGGGACACCGCCACGGTTTACGGTATGGGCGAATCGGAACGCATCCTCGGCACGCTTGCCAAGGGCGTGAACCGCGACGAGTTGGCGATTTCGACCAAGTTCACACCTCAACTTGCTGAGATTTATGAGAATAGCGTCGAGAAGATGGCAGATGCATCCATCGAGCGCATGGACTGCGGTCACATCGACATCTACTGGATTCACAATCCGATGGATGTGGAGCGCTGGACACCAGGTCTGATTCCCCTGCTGCAGAGCGGTAAGGTGAAACGCGTGGGCGTATCCAACCATAATATCCAGGAGATTGAACGTGCCAACGAAATCCTGGGCGAGGCAGGCTTTAAGGTGAGTGCCGTCCAGAACCATTTCTCGCTGTTGTACCGCTCCAGCGAGAAGGGTGGCGTGTTCGACTACTGCAAGAAGAACGGCATCGAATTCTGGGCCTACATGGTGCTGGAGCAGGGTGCCCTCAGCGGCAAGTACAACAAGGAGAACCCGCTGCCCGAAGAGAGTGACCGCGGCAAGAAGTATAATCCCGTGCTGCCCCAGTTGGAGGCCCTGACCAATGAGATGACCGCAATCGGCCAGAAGTATGGCGCATCGTGCTCACAGATCGGTATCGCATGGGCCATCGCCAAGGGGACGTTGCCCCTCATTGGAGCGACCAAGGAGCGCCACGTCGTTGAGGCTGCCGAAGCCGCAAAGATTCAGTTGACAGACGAAGAGGTGGCAAGACTGGAGAAACTGGCCGATGCCACGGGCATCGACACCCGCGGTGGCTGGGAACACAGTATGGAATGATATGAGAATCAAAGTCACGTTTCTATACATGGCTATGGCCTTAAGTATGTTGGCTCAGGGAGTGATTGATGTGCACAGCCACATCATCACTCCTGGCTTCGTTTCAGCACTGGAGGCTGAAGGCAGGCTCTTGGAGGAGGGTTTCCCGTTGCCGAAATATGACGTCGAGAGCCACTTGCAGTGGATGGACGAGGCTGGCGTCGAGACCTCGGTGTTGACGCTGGCGGCACCTCAGCCCTAATCGGCTGACGTGGTGAGAGCGACCAACGAGGAGGCCGCCCGCATCAAGCGCGAGCATCCAGGGCGGTTCCTGTTCTGCGCCGCGCTGCCGTTGCCCGATGTGGATGCTGCTATCCGCGAGGTTGTCTATGCACTCGACACGCTGGGTGCCGACGGCATTAAACTGGCGACAAATGTCCAAGGACAATACCTGGGCATGCCGGAACTGGACACGCTCTTTGCCGTGCTTAACGCGCGGCAGGCCATCGTCATCCTGCATCCGCATTGCCCCGATCCTGTCAACCGCGAGGTGATGGCACAGACGCCGCTCGCCATGCAGGAATACCTGTCAGAGACCACACGTGCCGTGACCAACATGATCAGCCGCAATGTGCTTGCCCGTTATCCCAATGTGAAGGTCGTGGTTCCCCATTGCGGAGCCTATCTGCCGCTGGCCGTTCCGCGCATGAAGTCGCTCACCCCTGTCATGCAAGCCAACAAGATGGTGGGCGACATCGATTGGGAAGCCAACCTCGCCGCGCTCTACTATGACCTGGCAGGAGCTCATTCGCCCGAGACCATCCGCATGATGCTCACCATCACCACACCCGAGCATCTGCTGTATGGCTCGGACTATCCCTATGTTGCCCCGCAGGTGCTCACGCAGGGCCTCGCGAGGATGAAACAGTATCTCACCGACGAGCCCGACCTGGCGCCGTTCAAGGACATGTTCCTATGGAAGAATGCACATCAATTATTTAAATGAACATAACCTGATGAAGAAGATATCATTTCTGTTACTGGCTGCTATGCTGAGCCTGACTGCCGCAGTTCAGGCACAAACCATTTTCCCCGCCGAGTTTACTGCTCCCGCCGAGTTCAATACGGGCACTGTCCACATCTCGGTACTTAGCCGCAGCGATCGGCAGATGACCACCAATTTCCTCTTTGAGCAGGGAAGCCGCAACTCATGGCATTACCATCCCAATGCCACCCAAGTGCTGATGGTGCTCAGCGGCGAGGCCTATTATCAGGAGGAAGGCAAGCCCAAGCAGCTGCTGCGCAAAGGCGACGTGGTGACTACTGCGCCCAATGTGCGCCATTGGAATGGTGCCACACCCTGGAGTGCAGCCGAATGTATGACTGTCACCGAGATTCTCGACGGTGAAGAACATGCCGTGCAGTTGCGCAAGGTGACTGATGAGGAGTTCACAAGTCCCGTAACCGATAATATGATTGTGCGCATTGCCGAGATTGAGGTCTATCCGCAATACTTGGAAGAGTATCTGGCGTTTGCCAACGAGGTGGACCGCCTGAGTGTGGAGCGTGAGCCCGGTGTCATCTGCCTGTTCCCGATGCAGAGCGCCGAGGACCCGACGCAAATCCGCATCTTAGAGATCTATGCCAGTGATGCCGTCTATCAGGCTCACCTCAAGACAGAGCATTTCCAAAAGTACAAGCAGGGCACGTTGCACATGGTGAAGAGCCTGAGTCTGCCCACCATGCAGCCCCTCGACCCCGAGACGATGCAACTGATTTTTAAGAAGAAGTAACTTAGTGGCCTCACCCTTTGATTGCAGTGAGGCCATTTTTTTTGAATATCTTTGGGAGAGACTTACTACTTCTGCTTTCCATGCATTGAATTGTTCTATGCCAATAGAAAAAATCTTCCACAATTGACCGAAAAAAACTACTAATAATTACAAAATGTAACCGAAAGTGGCGTTCCATTTTTCTAGTTTAGATTTTTTTCTGGTCGAGATTTGAGAAATTGAAAATATGAACTATCTTTGCAAGATATTGTTTTAAATTAATGGATATGGATATTCAAGAACGTGCAAATGCATATGCAAAAGGTCGCTTGGCTAGTATAGTTGAGAAATTAATAGCTGGCATCTATTCTGATGGCTACGAAGCAGGATATAAAGCGAGATCAGAAGAAGTAGATGAAGTAGTTTTACAAAAAATTGCTGAAGCAAAGGCGGAAGTGGCAAGGGCAGAAGCAATAAAAGCAGCAGAAAGAGCTGAAACAGAAAGATTAGCTCGCGAAAAAGCTATGGCAGAAAAAGCAGAAGCAGAACGATTGGCACGAGAAAAGGCCGAAGCGGAAAAAGCCGAAACAGAAAGAATCGCTCGATTAGAGGCTGAAAAGAAAAGGATTGCTCTAGAAGAGGCTAAAGCAAAAAAAATCGCAAAAAAGAAAGCAGAAAATGACAAGAAAGATACGAGTATTAGTGATGTGGAGTTTGTTGATTTAAATCTTCCAAGTGGAACCCTATGGGCTAAGAATTACATAGGAGAAATGACATTTAGAGAAGCTCTGAAGCAATATCATTTACCTACTATTGAACAGATAAATGAACTTCAGAGAGAATGTAAGTTGACAATGTCTTCTAGTGGTAATCTGAAGGTTATAAATGGAGATGGAAAATCATTTATTATTTATAACACTTATTCTTGTTATAGAGATAGAAGTACATATTATGAATCAAACTTTTGGATTGATGAGGAAGAGGATTCTAATAAGAACGTTAGATATGCTAATTTTAACTATAGTATCGTTGGTAGTAGTGTCAGCTTAGTGTTCCGAAACATGTTTGTAGGTGAACCTTTATCTGTTCTTGTAGTAAAATCGAAACAATAACCGTTCATTTGGCTTATATAATTATAGCGGTTTCTTAGCAATCGATGTGAGCAAATTAATAGATGACCATCATGAACAAGCATCAACAGCAACAACTGGAGTTGACCCGCGATTACGTGGAACGCCTCAGGCGAGAGCACCCCTTGAGGGATCTGTTCTGGGAGTGCACCTTGCGCTGTAACATGGCCTGCCGGCATTGCGGCAGTGACTGCCTCAAGGAATCGATGGTGCCCGATATGCCCTTTGCTGACTTCCTGCCCGTGCTTGACGAGGTGGCGGCCCATTGCGACACCAAGCAAGTGATGGTGCAGACAGTGGGTGGAGAACCGTTGGTCAGGCCCGACCTTTTGGATTGCGGACGTGCCATTCGTGAACGGGGTTTCATGTGGGGACTTGTCACCAATGGCCTCATTCTGGACCGCTCTTTAGCTCGAGAAATGGCCCAGGCGGGTATCACTTCTATAGCCCTTGACGTGGACGGCATGCGCGAGGAGCACAACTGGCTCCGCAATTCCACTGTCAGTTTTGACGCCGCTATGCGGGCTATCGAGGCGGTGCAGACCATTCCCGGTCTCACCTGGGACGTCATCACCTGTGTGAACGGCCGCAACTTGCCCCGGTTGAATGAGATCAAGCAACTGCTCATCGAGGCTGGCGTCACCCACTGGCGCTGTTTCACCATCGACCCGATGGGACGAGCCGCACAGGACAAGAGCCTGCTGCTCACCGATGAACAATTCCGTGACTTGCTCAACTTCATTGTCGCCACCCGCATCGAGGGGAAAATCAACCTGAGCTATGCCTGCGACGGGTTCTTGGGCGCCTATGAGGGGCTCGTCCGCGATTATTTTTTCTACTGCCAGGCGGGACTCACCGTCGCCAGCGTGCGGGCTAACGGTGACATCTCGGGCTGCCTGAGCATCCGCAGCGACTACAGCCAGGGCAACATCTACCGCGACAGTTTCTGGGACGTGTGGGAGAACCGCTTTGAGCAATACCGCGACCACGAGTGGATGAAGCGCGGCGCGTGCGAGGATTGCGAGGCCTTCCGCTATTGCCAAGGCGACGGTATCCACTTGCGTGACTGGAATGGCGACATGATAGCGACATGCCATTACATGCAACTGAAGAATATTATATTAGGTTAGAGGTTAGAGGTTAAAGGTTAGAGGTTAATGGAATGATGAAAGATCGTAAAAATAAAGGGAAGAAAACGCTTGCTGCGGTGAGTGCTGTGGTAGTTGCCGGGCTCACGCCGGGTGCCATTGCTGCCAGCGCCGCAGGTGCTCCTCTCCAGGGCTCCAATGCCGGAATCACCGCTGCCGACGTGGTTGCTATGGATGGCAACACCTATGGTTTTGACGAATTATACGCCATGCAACGAGGGGACACTGTGGAGACGCAAGTAGAGCTGCCTGAAATCCAAGTTGAAGCATGGCCACGTGCTACAAAGTATGGTGCAAGCTGGCTTTCATCCTCTCGTGCTGAGGCTGATGGAGATGGCGACACTGTTTTTCATTCCGTTGAGCAGATGCCCCGATTCCCGGGTGGTGAGGCTGCGCTGATGAAGTACATCGACTCGCATATCATATATCCTCCCAGTGCCGTCCAAAACAGAGTTCAGGGTAAAGTCATTGTACAGTTTATTGTGAAAAAAGACAGTAGTATTGGTGAGGTGAAGGTTGTCCGTTCGGTGGATAAGGATCTGGATAAGGAAGCCATCCGCGTTGTCAAATCGCTGCCCAAGTTCACCCCTGGTCGTCAGAATGGGCAAGTGGTGAGCGTATGGTACACGCTGCCCGTTACATTCAAGCTGAAGTAGGAAAAAAGGGACGGCTAAATTGCATTAAACTCTAACGGCGCATTTTAGTCTAAAGAGTATAATACTCTACTGCCATATCATGAAGAAAGACAAAAATAAAGGGAAGAAAACGCTCGCTGCGGTGGGTGTCGTGGTTGCTGCCGGGCTCTCACCGGGTGCCATAGCTGCCAGCGCCGCAGGATCCTCTCTTCAGACCCCCAATGCCGCCATCACCGCTGCCGAGGTGGTCGCCATGGACGGGAGTACCTACAGTTTTGACGAATTATATGCCTTGCAGCAACCCGGCAATGGGCGTAGGGAAGCAGCAGACCCTCAACACGCATCAAGGTATGGTGCACTGCCCCGTCCAGATCAACACGTGACAATGTATGGTGTGCAACGGCCTCAACATCCCCCACATCCACCAGTTATCGTTCACGTATCGGCAACCCTGGACACAATTCAAGATGGGCTTATGGACTATTGCGTTCAACTGCTCGATGCTGATCCCTATACGCAAGGTGTTCTTTTCACACTTGACAGTGACCTGACGAGTGAAATGGGGATGAGTGAAGACCAATTAAAGGAGCTCAAAACATTTATCGAGGAATACTATGGCGTGGAAGTCTCCTACCACCGATTCCGCCTCAAGGGCCAGCTGAACACCTTGGGCCTCATCGCGGAGTATATTTACAAATTAAAAACCCTTTGGGACTAATCTAACGCACACTTAATCCAGCAAGGAGGAAAAAAATAGGGCGTCTTTTTCAAGAGATGTCCTTGTGGAGCCATGACCTGTGTGAATGGGCCACACCCCTGCATTTGTAGCAATCTTGAATTATTTTTGGCAAGATGATGATAATTGTGTATATTTGCAAGCAAAATTCAGTGTAAGTATTAATTTTAATCAATAATCAACATTATGGGGAAGAAAACTATGTTTTTGCTTGCTGTGGCCATGCTCTTGCTGTTGCCATCACATGCAAGGGCTCAAGATTCACCTCAGCAGCCAGTGGACTTGACCACCAAGATGGCAAGGACCACGCATGACGGGTTGAGGAAAATTAAAAACCAGCCCTCCAAGAAAATTGACGCCCGCGCCTCGCGAACTGAAGAGGCGACTGTGCTGACGGCCCCTGCCGACAAAAAGCGGGACGCTGCTGTGAAGACCAAGGCTCAAGCAGCCACTGCAAAGTCCAAAGTGAAGGACAAAAAAGAAACTGCCATCGAGGGAATGGCTCATTATCCTGCCGAGAAGACCAACCTGAGAAACAACAGGGCTGCTCGACGTGCCGGGGAAGTGCGCGCCTATGATGGCGTGATGATCAAGTCCATCGAGGACTATCCCTACCTGAACACCTTCCAGACTCAAGATGAGCAAGATGCATTCACCATCATCGATGCCAACGAAGATGAATCCACCTGGGATTTCGCCTACAATAGCGACGATGACTGGTTTGCACGTTACACCTACAACGGGACCTTTGACGCCGATGACTGGCTGGTTTCGCCCGCCTTCCACTTCGAGGCCGGCAAGCAGTACCGACTGACGTTCGACACCTGGAACAAGGGCTATGACGAGCGCATCGAGGTGATGGTCGGCAACGAAATCACCGCCGAAGCCATGACCATCCAAGTTGTTGAGCCGACCGATGTGACCTGGGAGGAACCCCAGCAGCTGGAGGCCGAGATTACCGTGAGCGAGACAGGAACCTATTACATCGGTTTCCATGCCATCTCGCCCGCCGACATGAACAAGCTCTATGTGGACAATGTGATGGTTGACGTCTATGAGGTGGAGGCACCTGCCGCTCCCACCGATATGACCGCCGTCCAGACCGAAGAGCAACTTGAGGTGACCATCAACTTCACGGCTCCTGTGGTGAAGCGCAACGGAGAGCCTCTGGCATCTAATCTGCAGAAGATTGAGCTCGTGCGTGACGACCAGGTAATCCACACCTTCGAGGACGTGGCTCCCGGTGCAGAACTCACTTGTGTGGACAATGGCGATGACCTGACAGTGGGCTCTCACAAGTATTATGCTGTTGCCTATAACGAGTATGGCGCCGGTGACAAGAGCGAGGTCGTGACCGTGAAACTTGTTGTCACGCTCACTGTGCCTTATACCGCCGATTTGACCCTGCCCGAGACCTTCGACCTCTTCACGGTGATTGATGCCAATGAGGACGGCAGCACCTGGAATTGGGATAATACTTACCACACCAATTACATTTACAATTCAGATAATGCGGCCGATGACTACCTTGTCATGCTGCCCGTCTTGCTGGAGGCCAACAAGAACTACGAAGTAGTTGTCAATGCCCGTAATTCAGGTATTGACGAGCGCTTCGAGGTACTGTTGGGTGCAGAGCCCACAGCCGAGGCTTTGACCACCACGGTCATCCAGTCTACCGATGTCACGAGCTACGAGGACATGGGCGAGGAATTCGAGGGCCAGTTCTCGGTGAATGAGGCAGGGAAGTATTACCTGGCCGTTCATGCCATCAGCGATGCTGACGCCTATTGCCTCATAGTGAATTACATCAGCGTTGACTTCGGTGCCGAGCCCACGGCACCTGCCGCACCATCCATCAGCGTCGTTGCCGACGAGCAGGCCGCATTGCGCGCCGAAGTCATCCTGACTGCCCCTAATTTTGCTATCAACGGCGATCAGTTGACCGCAAATCTGGCACGAATCGACGTTCTGCGTGACGGTATTGTCGTCGGCAGCGTTGAAGATGTTGCTCATGGTGCGACCGTGACCTTTGTTGATGAACCTGATGAGGTCGGCGACCACACCTACCAGGCCATCCCCTACAACGAGTCGGGCAAGGGCTTGAAGAGTGAAAAGGTGACCGTCTATGTCGGTCCCGATATTCCGAGTCCTGTTGAGAATCTCACTGCTGCCGATGGCGGCGACATCGTTGCCCTGAACTGGGACAAGGTGGGCAACACCGGCGAGAATGGTGGCCCCGTGAATCCTGCCACTGTCAACTACCTTGTCTGGAACGCATATGTCATGCAGGGATGGACCGACTATTCTATCGAGAAGAATGAACTGCTTGCCACGCTCACCGATGCTGACGCCTACGACGTGCCCTTCGACACCGACGAGGGCGAACAGCGCATGGAGTACTGGATTGTCGAGACCAAGAATGAGGCCAATGCTGAGTATGAAGGCCAGAGCTCTACGACGGGCCTGCTGGTGGGCGCTCCTTATGAGTTACCCCTTGTCGAGGGCTTCATAGATGATGAACTGCACTACTTCTGGGAGACCAACGGCACTGTCATGATTTCGCCTCAGTCCTCTGATGACGATGGCTCGTCAATGGCACTGCTCACCGAGGTTGAAGGCATGGTGTGCTTCAACTCGGGTAAACTCGACCTTGAGGGACTTGCTCAGCCGACGCTCGTCTTTGATGTCGCCAGCCCCGACATCAGTTCGCTGGCTGTTATCGGCAGTGTTGATGGCGGCGAGTTCACTGTACTTCAGGACAACATCCCGGTGGGTGACTCCTTCACACAGGTGAAGGTGCCCCTGACGGCCCTGCAAGGCGGTCGCTATGCCCGCATCGGACTCTTGGCAGAGTATGACGATGCCTCCGAGATTGATCATTGGGAGGGCGAACTGGTTTATCTTGGCGACAAGCTCCTGGTGGATAACATTCACATCGCCGACTTGTATCAGCACGACCTGTCAATTGCTGTTACCGCTCCCACAAGTGTAGTTGCCGGTAATACCGCTTCAATCACGGTCACCGTGACCAATGAGGGCGAGAGCGCAGTTAACGGTTTCGAGGTGCTGCTCACGGCAGGTGACAAGCAGTTGCTGGATGTTACCCCCAACCAGACGCTGGCCTCCTTCACGTCCTGGACTCAGACGGTAGAATTCCCGACCTCGGTTCTTGATGAAGCCGGTGATGTCGAAATTGTGGCTCGCGTCAACTATGACATGGATCAGCAGCCCGCCAATAATGAGGCACAGGCGTTTATCTCCATTGTCGAGCCCAGTCTGCCTGCACCCACTGACCTGGTTGTCGAGAAGATGACTGGAGGCAATGATCTGTCACTCTCGTGGACGGCTCCCGGTACCGATGGCGCCATGTGTGTGACCGAGGACTTTGAAGACACTGAAGTATTCCCCGAGTTCAGTTTGGGTGGCATCACCGACACGCAGCACAATGGCGCCTTCGGTGACTGGTCGCTCTATGACGGCAACGGACTGATGTGCTATGGCTTCTCAGGCTTTGAGGTTCCCAACCTGGGCGATCCCATGGCGTGGATGGTCTTCAATTCCATGTATGAGGAATTCCCCGTTGAGGTGGGATCGGTCTATGAACCTCACAGTGGCAATCAGTTGCTGTTGTCGACCTGCGTGTCCGATGGTGATCCCATCCCCGGCACCGACCACTGGCTGATTTCGCCCGAGTTGATGGGCAATGAGCAGGAAATCGGTTTCTTTGCCCGTGCAATCACAGCCGATTATGGCTATGAGAGCTTCGAGGTGCTTTATTCGACCACCGGTGACGATATCGATAGCTTCGTCTCGCTCGAAGAGGTATGGCTCGATGCTACCGACTGGACTGAGTACACCTTCACGCTTCCCGAGGGTACCAAGCACTTTGCCATTCGCCACACGGCTCAAGACATCTTTGGCCTCCTGTTGGATGACGTCACCTTTGAGCGTGGCGCAACGGCCCCTGTGGGTTACAACATCTACGTCGATGGCCAATTGGTCGGCAGTACCCCTGACACGACTTATGAGATGCCAGCCACGGGCTTGTCTGATGGCCGCCACACATTTGCGGTGACGGCTGTCTATGAGGGCGGCAAGGAGTCTGCTCCCGCAACTGCGGTGATGGACGTCAACAGCGGTATCAGCGAAATCACCCTCGATGGCCAGCCCGTTGACGTTTACACCCTCGATGGTCGCCTGGTGCGCCGTCAGGCCACCAGCCTTGAGGGCCTGAAGGGTATCTATCTGATTGGCAACAGGAAAGTTTACGTCAAGTGAGATAGACGCTAGACACTGAAACAAAAGGGTGCAGACTGTTCATAGTTCTGCACCCTTTGTTTTGTGGTGACGATTTGTTAATCGTTATAATGCGTAGAACGGCATCTCGCGTCCGTTATCAATCTTGAGGATGAGTTCCTTGTTGGTGAGCTTGACGATCTTCATGTTGTGCATCTTGGGCATGCCGTTAAGCATTGTGTTTTTGAATTCGCCTTTCATGCCATTGAGTTCGCCTCGGATCTGCTTGTCCATCTTTGCTTTGGTCTGGGCATCCATTCCCTTGATTTCATAGTCAAAATCAACCTCGGCCTGACCTCTGTCAAGGTTCATTGTCAGGTCTTTGTCATTCAGGGTGTATGTGCCGGGAACGGTCACGCTTCCCGTGATGGTGATGGGCACACCATCCTCTGTCATCTGATGCTCTGCGCCGACAAGGAGCTCGCAGGCCCCGTTTTTATCAAAAGCCAAAGCCACTAGCACATCTTTGCCGTCATCATCGGCGAGTTTTGTGCCCCATTGATGGGCTGTCAGACTCTGTGCATTAAGAACGATTGCCGACAAAAGCATTAGTACCAAGGTGAAAAAAGTTCTCTTCATGATCTGAAAAATAATGTTAGTTATTGTCATTTAATGAATTTAAAGCCAGCGGGATAGCGAGCATTGCATTGCGGGCAATGTCAAAGCAGCCGCTATGATTGTAGCCGCAAAATTAGTGAAATTTGTGTAAACCGAACACGATAATTCGCTGCAATATGTTATAAATTTCATCAAGTCTGTTGTGCGAAAAAACAGGATGCTGTGTCAAATCATGTGTCACATTGTGTCTACTTCCCCAAGAGGATATCGATGAGGGTGGTGACATCAGAGATGTCAACCTGTTCATCGTTGTTCACATCGAAGGTGCAACCCTCGCCGTCGGACAAGCCCAGCAGCCAGTCGATGAGGGTGGTGACGTCTGAGATGTCGGCCGTGCCATCGCCATTGACATCAGAAATCATTGGCATTTCCTCGATGAAATTGATTTTGTTCCAATCGGATGTCGCCTGATAAACTTCCACCAATCCCATAGGAACATACAGGGTGACCCTAGTGCAATTAGAAAACGGATTCTTTCCTGTCGTGAAAACGTTTGTAATATAGGATTTGATGGAAGTCAGCCACGTGCAATTCTGGAAAGCATATTTATCGATGCTTGTCAGGCTGGAAGGAAGGTTGACAGAGGTCAGCCTTTTACAACCAGCGAATGCGTAACTACCGATGCCAGTCACACCATAGGGAATGTTGATGGACGTCAAATTCTCACAATTATAAAACGTGTCGTCATTGATTACGGTCAAACTGGCGGGAATGCTGACCGTTTTCAGTTTTCGGCATTCACTAAAAAGTGACGTACCGATACTGGTCACACCAAAGGGAATAGACACGTCTGTCAAGTTAGCACACGATCTGAATACGTTATTGCCGATGCTTGTCAAGCTACTTGGCAATGAAATGCTAGTCAAGTCAGGGCAATTATAGAAAGCATTGTTGCCGATGGTGGTCACACCTTCTGGAATGACAACAGAGGTCAATCCTGAGCAATTGTAGAATGCATAAGGGCCAATGGCCAATAAATTGCTGGGCATGACCGTGCCGGCACACCCTGTAACCAATGTTCTGGTCGCGGTTTCAATAATGGCGGTGTTGTTGCCGTCGGATTCGTAACAGGAATTTCCGGCTTCCACGACAATGCTCTGAAGGTTAGAGCAACCATAAAAAGGATTTCCACTGATGGTCGTTACTGAACTGGGTATCGTGACCGAGGTCAAACCCGTGCAGCCCGAAAATGCACCAGTGCCTATCTCGGTCACACTTGCCGGAATTGTCATGGCAGTCAAGCCTGTACAACCGTTGAAAGCCGAGCCTCCGATGCTGGTCACAGTTGTCGGGATGGTGAAAGAAGTCAATCCTGAACAGCCGTTGAAAGTTGAACCACTAATGCTTGTCACGTTTGCCAAAAAGTTGACTGACGTCAATCCGGAACATCCGCTGAAAACGCCAATCCCCATGCTTGTCACACTCGATGGTACCGTGATTTCAGTCAAAGCACTACACTCTAAAAACGCTGATCCGTCGATCTCTGTGACACCCTCTGGAATAGTGGCTGAAGTCAAATTGGGACAGCGTGCGAATGCATGGTCCTCGATACGGGTCACTGATTCGGGAATCTGAATGGATTCCAACCCTATGCGATCTTCAAAAGCATTCTCGCCAATGACGACAACACCATCAGGAATCACACTGCGGCCTCCTCCGGCAAGCAGCTTGTTGGTAGCAGTCTCGATCAGCGCATGGCAGTCGTTTCTTGAATCATATACCGGATTCCCGGTTTCCACAGTCACGTCATTCAGCTGATTGTTGGCTTGAAACACCTCGTCCCCAATCGATGTCACGCTTTTGGGTATGGTGACGTGTTCAAGTTTGTGGCAATTATAAAAAGTACGGGTTCCAATGGACTGGAGATTCGGGGGGAGCGTGATAATAACAAGTTCCGGACAATAGATGAATTCACAGCTGCCCAGCGATGTCACTCCCGTGAAATACCGCAGTTCTTCAAAGGTCGTGATGGTCTGATTGTATTTGAAACGTCCGTCCAGACTTGTCACGGCGGCAGCCTCTTCCTTGCTCAGGGCGCCGTCACCGTTCAAATCCCAGTACTGAACGCATATTTCCCGAACATCATCACAGGCAAACGTGATGATGTCTCCCTCTTGCTCGGGCGCCCCCTCGGTCAGATGGGCCGCATTGGCGTAAATCGCCATCGTGATAAACTTGTCAGGGTTGCCATTGATTCGCCATATGTCGGAGCCTGCGGATCTGCTTACCGGAACAAATGTGTAAGCGCCTGGCGTCAGCGTGGATGCCAGCTCGAGCGACACGCTCATGCTTCTGGACACTCCCGGTGCCAGCTCGCTGAAGGTACTGACAGGTGAAACAACAGCCTGCATAGTCCCTAGTTTGTAAAGCCCGACAGCCTGTTCAAAGCTGCGTGTTTCCTCCGTCAGGTTGGTCACTGTCATCTCAAGCGAGACGGGAATGGACGTGAGTGATGAGAGATTCTCGACCAGGTTGCTGCTCGTCAGCGATAATGCGGTGGTGGTCAGGCGCGGGAATGCCCCGTTGGGCACGGCACCGAAAAGGGCTTCTTGCACCGATGAATATCCTCCCATGGTCTGCTCGCCGGCATAGGTAGCCGTGAGCCGGAAATTACCGTCGTTTGATCCCTTCCATCCCCAATTGATGTGAACAAAACCATTCCCGTCATGACCGTCAACGACATAGGCATGACTTCCGCCGAGATAAAAAATCGGGTTCCCTTTTCCGAGTTCTTCATAGATCATCGTCTCCCACTCGGTGTTGGTATAGTTGCTGCGTTTTTGCAGCTTCATGTCATTGTTATAATCAAAATAGTTGACCAAAGCCGGTTCCACATGACTGTCATAAGCTCCCGAAGCGTGAGGGCCATATTCCATTTCCACCGCTGTGCCGCAATAGAGCATCAGGTTGGCCACGGCTTGCCGTTGGACTTCGGTGGCTTGGCTGTTATAGGTATCAAGCATATTGTCCCAATCGATGGGAGAGCCTTTGGGGATGCCATCAATTTTCAGGTCATCGGTCAAATAGTAAGCCGGAATGTCTTTCACGACTTCCCTGGTGGAGAGATTGCGGTGGAAATACATCAATTGGGCCATGGCCGTGGCAACGCATCCCGTGACGCAGCGTTCGTCAGTGGATTTATACATCGGGCAATTGTCGTTGTAGGGTGCTCGCTGTCCCCATCTCGTCGTCAGCATGGGTTCCACGGCGGGGTAGGAGGTGGTTAACTTTGGCTTTGTCGTTTTGGGGCTTTTGGAAGCATAGCGGATCTGCTCGGCATAGGACTCGAGCATGTATTCCATTCCGTCAGGAATGTTGTCCGGGTCGAAGTTGCCCTCGTCGCTGTAGCCTAGGATTTCATAGGCGCAGTCGTCTCCCGCGGCAATCACAAATCCGTTGCCATCACCGATGTTGAACACATAGTAAGGAACGTTTTCGGATGCTTTTTCGCCTGTTTTTAATGCAGGAACATGCCGCAACGGGGCATGCTGCAGATTCATTCCCCGCTGCTGCAGGAACTCATTGGCATTCTTCAGGGCCTGCTGAGGGGTTATCGGGTTGGCTAGAACGGTTTGAATTGACACAAATAGCCCCATGATCAAAAACAGGCATAGTCTAGATGGTAGTTTTTCTTTCATAATGGTTAGAGGTGATGGTTATACGTGTTGACCTTGCAAATATACACTTTATCGAGGAATCCGCAAAAAAAATGTGAAGGATATAGCAGTTGGCCCATTAATTATTTTCAATGCAAATTTCGCTAATTAGGCGAATGATACGAATCAAAAACAAAAATTAGCCCCACAGGGTTTGGGCCGACATCTATATCATTGTCCCAAAAACTGGAGCAATAGATATTGAGCATCAGACGCGCCACTACACCGATGTCCACCCTCAAGTGTGGCAGCCGCTACATCTGCTTGCCCTCGATGATAACAAACCCCAGATCACCAAAATCCTTTGATAAATGATGATTGAATCGAAAAAATCGCTACTTTTGCGGCAATGAAGTCTATCAGAGAACTTATTGTCCTGTCATCGGTGTTGATGGTCTTGCTGCTGTGTTCTTGCCATAGTAACAAGACTGATAAGATACAGCATGTTGACATCACTGCCCAGATGGCCTATGATGGTGTGAACAACTATTGCCACAGCGAATATGACTGGAGTGTGGCAAAGGACAATCCCTCAATGATGTCTGTCACGATGGGGGAGGAGACAGAAACTGAGTATCAGGTGATTTTCCGCAGTTATACAGGCGCATTGGTGAATTTCCATGTCGATAAATCCAGCGGCAAGACACGAATTGTGGAATCGGTGCCGGCACTGGATGTGGACAGCGTTGTCGGCACCATCAATCTGTTTGATTACATAGATATAGACAGTCAAACCGCATCGTGACTTCAGACATCAATTAATGACTTAAACGAAATACAATGGAAACAGGAATCAGACTTATCAGGCTCAATGAGGAGCTTACTGTTGCCTTCAAAGAGGAAATGCAGGAGGCATTTGAGCAAGGCTTTCAGGGACATATCCGAGATGACGCCGATAACTCCAACCAGTGGCAGGTGTTGCCCGACAGGGACTTCTTCCAGGCATTGCAGGCCGAGGGCGCCGAGGCATATGAGGCAGTCGATGCCGACGGCCAGCGCATGGGCGGTGCCATCATCAACATTGACGGAGCTAACCATCATGGGGAATTGTCATTCCTCTACGTGAAGGTTGGCGTGCAAGGCAAAGGCATTGGCCAAGCCATTTGGAAGGCTATCGAGGCGATGCACCCCGAGGTTGAGGTGTGGGAGACCTGCACCCCCTATTTCGACCGCCGCAACATCCACTTCTACATCAACTGCTGCGGCTTCCATGCCATTGAGTTCTTCAACGCACATCATCGTGACCCGAACATGCCTGAGCAGTTCGACCCCAGCGACGGCCTGTTCGTGTTCGAGAAAAGAATCAAATAACCGCTAACACCATTTTCATCATGACGGAATTCAGACCTATGCGCCGCAATCGGCAACAGTTGTCCAGAGAAGAATGTGAGCGAATCCTCGGTAGTTGCACTTCGGGCGTGCTGGCGCTGACGGGTGACGGCGGTTACCCTTACGCCGTGCCGCTCAGCTATGTGTATGCCGACGGGGCGATTATCTTTCACTCGGCTGTGGAGGGGCACAAGGTCGATGCCATCAGGCAGGACAGCCGCTGCTCGTTTTGCGTTATCGAGCAAGATGAAATCAGGCCGGCTGAGTTCACAACCTACTTCAGGAGCGTGATTGTGTTCGGCCGCATCCGGATGATTGAGGATGCTGCCGAGAAAGTGCAGTTGCTGCGCCTCTTGGGGCGCCGATACTCGCCTGGCGATGAGCATGGGCTGCAACACGAGATCGACAAGTCGTTGGACCACGTCTTGCTCCTGCGGCTCGACATCGACCACATGACCGGCAAAGAAGCCATCGAACTCGTGCGTTCAAGAAAGCCATGAACTGTAAACATCGGTTAGTCAAACCATAGTCAAGATTCAAGTCCTCATCGGTATAGTCATTATTGATGAGGGAGTATTCCTGAAATCAGTAGTTAATTGAATGGAATACGAATAAACCTTGAAATTTTCATCAATTATATACGTTCGTTTGTATGTAATATGGTACCTTTGATGCCATAACATTTTGTAGTATAATTGATAAAAGTGACATCATGAAGATCAGAAAGAAGAACGTATTAAGGACGGTGGTGGGCATCATCGCCGCCATTGTCATTATCGGTGGAGCCATTTGGCTGATTGACGGACGCTCTCCTCAGGCCATTGTCATCGGTCATTTATTCGACCAGGCCACTATGGAGACTTATTACCAAGAACGTGGCGACACGACCGACAAGAGCACTGTGGAGATTCCCGGGGACGTGGAATTCCCTCGTGAGATGCGCCAGTACCGGGTGGGCGGCATGCAGGTATTCCATATGGAAGCGCAAGACGACAGCAAGCCCATCGTGCTTTATATCCATGGCGGCGCCTATTTCCATAACTTCTCCTCGAGGCATTGGGCTGCGATGGCCGAGTGGGCAAAGACCACGGGCTGCGGCATCGTTTCACCCAACTATCCGCTGCTTTACTGCTACACAGCCAAGGATGCGCATCCGCTGATGATGCAGCTCTACCAGCAGTTAGTCAAGCAATATTCTGCGGGACGCATCATCGTCATGGGCGACTCGGCTGGCGGCGGTTTCTCGCTCGCCCTGGCGCAGGAGGTGCGCGGCGATTCTATAGAGCAGCCCAAGCGTCTGGTGCTCATTTCGCCTTGGGTTGATGTGTTGGGCGGCGATGACGCGTTACAGGAACATGATACTTTCCTCAATGCTGAAGTGCTCAGGAAAATCGGTGCCGATTGGGCAGGCGAGATTGACCCGCACGACCCGATGATTTCGCCCCTTTACGGTGATATGCAGAGTTTGCCCCCTACCGACCTTTTTACGGGCACGTGGGAAGTGTTCTATACCGATATTGTCAACACGTTCAACAAGATGAAGACTGCTGGTGTGGACGTACGGTTGCATGTGGCCGAGAAGATGGGCCACGTCTATCCGCTGTGGCCTTGCCCCGAAGGCAGTAAAGCCCGCAAAGAGATTGCCGAAATCATTTTGCAGTAGGGTGGTGGGCCATCTGAGTTTTTATCGATTAACAAAGAATAACACAATTCATTTTCGGGTTTCGGTCGGTAAGGTGTAATTTTGAAGGTAATTCCGGCCGCATGTCCGTCAGACTGACGGTGGCGAGGCCGTCGCCGGCATGACTCGTGTGCTCTTGCCGGGCAGGAATTGTTTAACCCGTAATACAGCGGCTTCGCGGTTAACTGGCGAAGTGTGAAACAGATAATAACATTTTAATCATTAAGAATATGAAACTCTACCCTTTGCTTCAATCACAACTGGGAGTATTCTATGACTGCATGAAATATCCGCAGGTGATGCAGTATAACATCCCGTGTATCGTGCCCCTGACCGACGACATCGACCTCGACCGTGTGGAGGCTGCCCTGCAAACCATTTTCGCCGCCAGGAAGGAACTGAAAACGCGCTTCCTGATTGACGACAACGGCGAGCCCAAGCAGTATGTTGACGAGGGCAAGACGCTAACCGTCGTGCGTCGCGAGATGCCCGAAGCCGACTTCCAGGACTATGCCCACCACGGCTTCTGCCGCCCCTTCGACATCATGGGCGAGGAGCCGCTCATCAGGGCTGAACTGGTGACGACTCCCGCGAAGAACTACCTGCTGGTGGACATCCACCACATGGTGACCGACGGCACGAGCTATCTGGTGCTCTTCCCCCAACGCGACTTGCCGTTGGCTTATGAGGGCAAGCCGCTGCCCATGACGGAGTACGGTATGCTTGAGGCTGCCGCCGACGAGTATGCACGGCTGGGCGACGAGGAATACCAGCGGGCCAAGAGCGTGATGAAGGAAAAATATGCCGGCATGGATTTGGCCTCGATTTCGAGTCATCCTGAGAATCCCGTGGGCGAGATGGGGCAGGAATCAGCCTACATCAGCAGGCCGATGGTTGACGGCTGGTGCAAGGAGCAGGGTTTTGCGCCTTATCAGATCTTCCAGGCAGCGTTCAGCTATGTGCTCGCCAGAGTGGTGCGCGAGGACAAGGTGGCATATACCACCATCTATCACGGACGCCGCGACCCGCGCGTGCGCGAAGCCCACGGCATGTTTGTGCGCACCATCCCGTTCATGATGGAAATCAAGCCGCAGCAGACCGTGCGCGAGTACATCGCCACCGTCCACACCGAGATGAAGGACACGCTCTCGCAGCTGGCCTATCCGTTCTCACACTTCTGCCGCGACCTGGGCGTCCAGCCCGGCATCTCGTTCAACTTCACCGCGCTGCCCGGATGGGAGGAGGAATACCATTTTGGCGACAAGCATTGTCCGTTTGTCCAGCAGGATCGTGGCGACGTGTTCTATGACATGCTGGCCCATATCTACATCGTGGGCGCTGACGTGGCGGGCGACTCTGTTTCGGGCGACGAGTACTACGACATCCGCATGGAGTCGAGCCTGGCCATGAACAGCCGCAAGAGCATGCGCATGATGGCCGATGCCATCAAGGCCACCATGGAGCAGATGATGGCGAGACTTGACGCGCCCATCGACAGCATCAGCATTGTCAGCGACGAGGAGGCCCAGCGCATCATCAAGATCGGCACGGGCAAGGACATCGAGGTTGACCTGAGCAAGACGTTCGCCAACCTGTTCACCGAGCAGGCCAAGCGCACGCCTAATGCCCCTGCCGTGGTGGACAAAGACAGTCAGTTGACCTACGGCGAGATGGACCGCTACTCCAACATGCTTGCCCACCGGCTCATCGACTTCGGCGTGAAGCCCGACGACTTTGTCTGCGTCATGCTCGACCGCACCAAGGAGTTCCCGCTGTCGGTGCTGGCCATCCACAAGGCCGGTGCCGCCTATACGCCCCTTGACTTTGAATATCCCAACGAGCGACTGAGCTATATGCTCGAAAACTCCGAGTCGAAAGTGCTCATCACCTCGCACGAGGTGCTGGCCGCCAAGCAGGCCGAGGGTAACCTGGACACCGCCGTTGCCCGCACGTTCTTCATCGACGACTTCATGGCCTGGGCGGCCGACGCGTCTCCCGTGGGGGCCATCGACCTGTCGCATCCCGACGGCCTGGCCTATATGATCTACACCTCGGGTTCCACGGGCAAGCCTAAAGGCGCGATGCTCCACCAGGCTGGCCTGCGCAACTTCATCGCCGTGGTCATCGACATGGAGCAGCTGACCGCCGAGGACCGCATCAGCGGGCACCGCTCGTTCTCGTTCGACGCTCACATCGAGGACATGTACCCCGTGCTCACGCTTGGCGGCTCGTTCCACATCATGCCCACCGAGATCCGCAAGGACCTGAACGCCATCCGCCAGTTCCTGTTCGACCACCAGATTACCGGTGGCGGCTACTCGACGGCGATGACCTGCCTGCTGCTCAACACCTTCGACGACCTGCCCATCCGCTTCACCACGGGTGGTGGCGAGAAGATGGACGGCGTCTACAGCGACCACATCGAGATCATCAACGTCTATGGCCCGACGGAGTGCACCGACGACACGTCCTACTACGCCATCCCGCCCGGCCAGCGCATCGAGAACATCCCCATCGGCGAGAGCGTGGCCAACAACTGGAACTTCATTGTCGACACGGCAGGCAACCTGGTGCCCCAGGGCGTGGCCGGTGAGCTGTGTTTTGCCGGCGTGCAGGTGGGCCGCGGCTATTGGCGCCTGCCTGAGCGTACCGCCAAGTCGTTCGTCGATTGCCCGTTCGTCAGCCAGGACCGTTGGGGACGCCCCGTGCGCATGTATCACACCGGCGACCTGTGCCGCTGGAACGATGACGGGCAGATTGAATACATGGGACGTATCGACACGCAGGTGAAGCTGCGCGGCTTCCGCATCGAGCTGGGTGAGATCGAGAGCAAGGCGCTCAACATCGAGGGCGTGCGTCAGGCTGCTGCCGAGGTGCGCAAGGTGATGGGCAACGAGCATCTGGTGCTCTACTATACCGTGGTCGAGGGCTCCGACATCGACGATGAGGCCCTGCGCGCCGCCCTTGCCGCGTCGTCGCTTGCCGAATACATGGTGCCTGACACCTACATGCGCCTCGACACCATGCCGATGACGCCTAACGGTAAAATCAACCGCAAGGTGCTGCCCATGCCCGAACTGAAGCGCAGCATCGACTATGTGGCTCCCGAAGGCGAGACCGAACAACTGTTCGCCCGCATCTTCTCGGAGGTCTTGGGCATTGAACAGGTGGGCGCCCTCGACGATTTCTTCGAGATTGGCGGCACCAGCCTCAATGCCATCAAGGTCATCGTGGAAGCAAGTAAAAACGGCGTGCAGATTGTCTTCAACGACCTGTTCAACAACACGACGCCAAGGGCACTGGCTGCCTTTGTGAATGAAAAGAGTGAAGAGCGTGAAGAGTTGAAAACGCAGGTCGAAGAGAAGGACACGAAGCGTGACGCGGCATCGGCAACCGACCCGCAGATGATTGCCGTCAACGCTGAATTGAAGAAGAACACCCTGCAGGCCTTCCTCGGCGGAGAGCGCCAAGCTGTGGGCGACGTGTTGCTCACGGGAGCCACGGGCTATCTGGGCATGCACATCCTCAACGAGCTGCTCACGACGCACGAGGGCCACATCTACTGCCCGTTGCGCATCAGCGGCGGCGAAGACCCGATGCGCCGCCTCAAGACCATGTTCTTCTATTACTTTGGCGATACCGAGGCGTTCAAGCGTTTTGATGAGCGAGTCACCGTATTTGCTGCCGAGGTCACCAAGCCCGGAGCCCTCGACAGCTTTGACCGTCAGGGCCTCACCGTCGTCAATTGCGTGGCCAACGTGAAGCACTTCTCGGCCGGCAACGACATCGAACTGGTCAACATCGAGAGTGTTCGTCACCTCATCACCTTCTGTCTGCGCACAGGTTCGCGTCTCATTCACATCTCCACGACCAGTATCGCTGGCCTGAGTGTCGATGGTGTGCCTGGGCCTGACGTCAAACTCACCGAGCAGGACTTGTGGCTCGGCCAGAACATCGACGCCAACAAGTATGTCTATTCCAAGTTCAAGGCCGAGGAGCTGGTGCTTGATGCCATTGCCCATCAAGGCCTGGATGCTAAGATCATGCGTGTGGGCAACCTGTCGGCCCGTCAGAAGGACGGCGAGTTCCAGATCAACTTCAACACCAACAACTTCCTGGCATTGCTCCGGGCCTATGTCATTATCGGCATGGTGCCCTACGATGCGCTCAGCCAGACGTTCGAGTTCTCGCCCATCGATGATGTGGCTCATGCCATCATGTTGCTGGCGACAGCGCCCAAGGAGTGCACGGTGTTCCATCCCTATAACATCCACCACCCGTACTTTGCCGACATCCTGAACGGCTTTGCCGATGCCGGCATCACACTGAAGCGTGTGGAGCGAGATGAGTTCCAGAAGGCCCTGGAGCGGATGATGGATAATCCTGACCTTGTCACGCTGTTGCGTCCGTTGATGGCCTACAACCTGAGCACCACTCACCAGATGCGCTGGATCGAAGCCGATAACGAATACACCACGCAGGTGCTCTACCGTTATGGCTTCCAGTGGCCCGGCACCAACCGCAACTATGTCCATCGCTTTGTGGACACGATCACCGGCTTTGACTACTTCAACAGTTAAGACAAGCAGTGCGTAAGCCAGACCGTGATCTTTGCCTCACGCTAAGCCGCTAAGAACTATCCGTGGTTTTTCGCTTTGCCTGTAGAGACGCAAAATTTTGCGTCTCCCGATAGGCGACGCTATCTGTCTTTCCTGGAGACGCAAAATTTTGCGTCTCTACATAGCTCGTTCGTTTCACATGTGCGTGTGATTTTTTCTTT
>JAEEGI010000965.1_pt1 | contig 74811 bp, 30 predicted proteins | sample 8958751 | NCBI WGS metagenome assembly JAEEGI01 (sample SAMN16246545, study PRJNA631951) | gut metagenome | biome: gut microbiome; feature: rumen; material: KS-attached | host: Bos | place: Iran: Karaj | collected 2018-10
GTGCCCAACAGCAGTTCGACGAGGAGGAGGCCAAGCGTCTGGAGAAGAAGATCCGTAAGAACAAGTTCGACTTCGACGACTTCATGGGTCAGATTCAGCAGATCAAGAAGATGGGTAACGTGAAGGATCTTGCTGCGATGATTCCTGGTGTGGGCAAGCAGATCAAGGATCTCGACATCGACGATAATGCCTTTAAGGGTATCGAGGCCATCATCAACTCGATGACACCTAAGGAGCGTGCTAATCCCGATATCATTAATCAGAGTCGCCGTCGCAGGATCGCTGCCGGTTCTGGTACGAAACTGGAGGATGTGAATCGCTTGATGAAGCAGTTCGACCAGACGCGTAAGATGATGCGTATGGTGACGGGCATGGGTTCCTCGAAGATGGCCCAGATGGCTAACGCTATGAAGGCCATGAAGGGTGGTGGCATGCCGAAATTTTAAATCGAAAATCGAAATTCGTAAATCGTAAATCAATATGGCATTTGGTAAATGGATCAACAACCTGAAGGGACTCTTCGAGGAAGGTCCTATGAAGGAATTGACAGAGCATGTGTCTGCTCAGTCGCAGACAAAGCTCTCTGCTGAGAATGTGGTGATTACGGATGAGTTCCGCAACACGTTCAACGTCAATTCTCCTGTTCGTGAGAATATCCGTAACAGTTTCCTGTTCTCCATGCTCACGATGGCTTCTTATATCGTGATTGCTGATGGTAAGGTGGAGCCTCAGGAATATGACTTTCTGGGTAAGTTCCTGCGTGACACCTTTAGTGAGGAAGCTGAGGTAGAGGGCATGGACGTCGTAAAGAAACTGATTGCCAAGCACGATGAACTGGAAGCCTATAAACCGATGGCTTTCCTGCAGTTGATAGGTGATTGTGGCAGTCAGATTGCCAGTACCCTGAATGAGGATCTGCGTTATCAGATGTTGTCGATGCTGGCGCTGATTGTCAAGTCGGATGCCAATATCTCAGATAAAGAGATTGAGTCGCTGAAGGAGGTGGCCGTGTATATCGGTATGAAAGCCACGGATGTCGATGCTCTGATGAATCTTGATCCAGAGAAGGCCAAGGATGAGTGGCAGTGGATGAAAGGATAGTCCGTTGCAAAAATTATTATATATGCAGTTAATTGATGGAAAGGCAACAGCAGCAGCTATTAAGGCTGAGATTGCTGAAGAGGTAAAAGAGATTATTTCAAAGGGTGGCAAGCAGCCCCATCTGGCAGCCGTATTGGTAGGTCATGATGGCGGCTCAGAAACCTATGTAAAGAATAAGGTACTCGCGTGCGAGGCTTGTGGCTTTAAGAGCACACTGATTCGTTTTGAAGAGGATGTGACGGAGGCTGAGCTTCTGGCCTGTGTGGATAACCTGAATCGCAATGGCGATATCGACGGATTCATTGTACAGCTGCCCTTACCGAAACATATTGACGAGCAGAAAATCATCGAGGCCATCGACTATCGTAAGGATGTCGACGGTTTCCATCCCATCAATGTAGGTCGCATGGCCATTGGTCTGCCGTGTTTTATCTCAGCGACACCTTTGGGTATCATCACCCTGTTGAAGCGTTACAATATCGAGACCAGTGGTAAGAAGTGTGTTATTCTGGGTCGCTCGAATATCGTGGGTAAGCCCATGGCTCAGCTGATGATGCAGAAACAGTATGGCGATGCCACGGTGACCGTATGTCACTCACGCTCAAAGACTTTGAAGGAAGAGTGTCGTGCTGCAGATATCATCATCGCTGCTATCGGACAGCCCGACTTCGTGACGGCTGATATGGTCAAGGAGGGTGCTGTCATCGTTGACGTTGGTACCACCCGTGTGCCTGATGCTACTCGTAAGAGTGGTTTCCGTCTGAATGGCGACGTGAAGTTCGACGAAGTGGCTCCTAAGTGCAGTTTCATCACGCCAGTTCCTGGTGGAGTAGGTCCCATGACCATCTGTTCGCTGATGAAGAATACCCTCGCCGCTGGCAAACATGAGTATTATATTTAGGCACAGATTAACACGGCTTTATAAATAAAGACACGGCTGGTTGTTGATAAAAGCAGTGTTTCTCTAAAAGAGAGCCGTGTAAATCCGTGCCAAAAAGAATAGAAGATGACTGCACAAGAGTGGTACGAAAAAGGTAACGCCTTTCGGAAAGAGTCAAAATGGCACGAGGCCATCAACTGCTATATCCAGGCTATTGCGCTTGACCCAGACAGTCCGGCTGTTGAGGCCAAGCGCATGCTCGATGATATCATGGCCTTCTACTGTAAGGATATGTATAATCCCTGATAACAACAAAAACTAAAAAAGACTATGAATAAGGAGGAGAATAATCAAAAGAATGTGAGTCGCAGGGAGTTCCTGCGCCGTTTGGGTATGGGTGCTGGAGCCGTTATGGCTTCGAGTGTGATGGGACCTTTGGGCGTGTTTGCTCAAGAGGATCAGAAGAAAGTGGGGGAGAACCGCATGACCTATCGTGTACAGCATGGTTCGGGTGAGCAGATCTCACTATTGGGATTTGGTATGATGCGTCTGCCTAATGATCAGGACGAGGTGAACCAATTAGTGGACTATGCCATCGAACATGGGGTGAACTACTTCGACACGGCACCGATGTATATGGGTGGACGTTCGGAGGTGTTGACAGGTAATGCCTTGAGCCGTCATCCGCGTGAGAAATACTATGTGGCCACGAAGATGTCTAACCAGCGAAATAATCTGTGGGACTTCAAAGAGGCCCAGAAGATGTACTATCAGTCGTTCCAGCGATTGAAGGTGGATCATATCGACTACTATCTGTTGCACAGCATCGGAGGTGGTGGTATGGACACGTTGAACGCCCGGTTCTTTGATAACCATCTGCTTGAGTTCCTGTTGAAGGAGCGTGAGGCAGGACGGATTCGTCATCTGGGTTTCTCATATCATGGTGATGTGCGTCCCTTCGACTACTTGTTGGATCATCAGGACGAGTATCACTGGGACTTCGTGCAGATACAGATGAACTTCCTTGACTGGCGACATGCTTCGATGGGTAACGGCTGGCGAAAGGATGCCGATGCGGAGTACCTCTATAATAAATGTGAGAAGACAGGTGTACAGTGTGTTGTCATGGAACCGCTACGTGGTGGTGCCTTTGGTAAGATGGCCAAGGAACTGACGAACCAGTTGAAGGCTGTGCGTCCCAATGACAGTACGGCCCGTTGGTCATTCCGTTGGGTGGGCTCTCACCCCAATATCCTGACCACGTTGAGTGGTATGAACAAGATGGAACATGTGAAGGAGAATGTGGAGACCTTCTCACCGCTTGAAATCTGTACAGAGGCTGAGAATACGCTGCTGGCAGAGATTGCCGACCAGATGGCAGGCTATCCGACGATTCCCTGTACAACCTGTGCCTATTGTATGCCTTGTCCTTATGGTGTCGATATTCCAGGCAACTTCGCTTATTATAATGACGCAGTGAACAGTCATGTCTTGCCTCTGCCTGAAAAACAGGCTGCAGACTATGCCGAGAGGAAACAGCAGTTTGCCGATGGATTACGCAAAGCGTTACCCAATGTCGAGTCATGGGCCAGAAGTTGTGCGGACTGTGAAGAGTGTCTGCCGAAGTGTCCGCAGCAGATTCGTATTCCGAACCAGATGGCACGAATCGTTGAATTGTTGCGTAAAAGATAGGTTTTCTAACAAAAATGAAAGAAAAAAGCGTTTTTCTTTTGCATTTTGCTTACTAATTACTATCTTTGCACCCCGAATTCAGGATTTAATGCATTAAACTATAATAATATGGCAAAAATGAAAGGCGCCATTGTGGTAGATACTGAGAGGTGCAAGGGATGTCAGTTGTGCATCATCGCTTGTCCTCAGAAGGTTATCGCCCTGGCCAACAAAGTGAATCTTCACGGCTACCCATACGTAGAGGCTGCCAACGAGGAGGCCTGTGTAGGCTGTGCTTCGTGTGGCATCGTCTGCCCGGATGGATGTATCACCGTGTATCGTAAAAAAGTGGAGGAATAAGCTATGGCAGAAAACAAGGAAGTTGTATTGATGAAAGGCAACGAGGCTATTGCCCACGCTGCTATTCGTTGCGGATGCGACGGCTATTTCGGCTATCCTATTACTCCGCAGAGTGAAGTGATTGAGACGCTGGCTGAACTGAAGCCTTGGGAGACCACTGGTATGCAGGTGGTGCAGGCTGAGAGTGAGCTGGCTTCGATTTACATGGTCTATGGTGCCGCTGGTGCTGGTAAGCGTGCGATGACATCCAGTTCGTCTCCTGGTATCGCCCTGATGCAGGAAGGTATCACCTACATGGCCGGTGCTGAGGTGCCTGGTGTGTTTGTGAACGTTCAGCGTGGTGGTCCCGGTCTGGGAACCATTCAGCCTTCACAGGGTGACTATTTCCAGGCTACCCGTGGTGGCGGTAATGGTGACTACAAGGTGATTGTGTTGGCTCCGTCTTCAGTACAGGAGATGGCCGACTTCGTGGATCTGGCCTTTGAGTTGGCCTTTAAGTATCGTAACCCCGCTATGATTCTGAGCGACGGCGTGATCGGTCAGATGATGGAGAAGGTGGTGCTGCCTCCGTTCAAGCCCCGTCGTACGGACGAGGAGGTGATCAAGCAGTGTCCTTGGGCTTCTACTGGTAAGCCAAAGAACCGTGAGCGTGTGGTCATTACTTCTCTGGAGCTGAAGCCTGAGATTATGGAGCAGCGAAACATCGCCCTCCAGGAGAAGTATGCTAAGATTCAGGAGAATGAGGTGCGCTTTGAGGAGCAGCAGATGGACGATGCCGAGTATGCTATCGTAGCCTTCGGTTCTGCAGCCCGTATTGCTGAGAAGAGTGTAGAGATTGCTCGTGAGCAGGGTATCAAGGTCGGCTTGTTCCGTCCTATCACACTGTTCCCTTTCCCAACAAAGCAGATTGCTGAGTTGTCGAAGAAGGTGAAGGGTATCCTCGTGGCTGAGATCAATGCCGGACAGATGGTACAGGATGTTCGCCTCGCCGTGAACGGCGCCATCCCCGTTGAGCAGTTCGGCCGCTTAGGTGGTATCGTTCCCGATCCCGAAGAAATCGTAAATGCGCTTAAAGAAAAAATAATGTAGCAATGGATAGAAATCAAATAGTTCAACCAGAGAACATCGTCTGCAAGAAGCCGACGCTGATGAACGACAACAATATGCACTACTGCCCAGGCTGTAGTCATGGTGTGGTGCATAAGCTCATTGCCGAAGTCATCGAGGAGATGGGTATGGAAGACAAGGCTGTAGGTGTATCACCTGTAGGCTGTGCCGTCTTCGCGTACAATTATATAGATATAGACTGGCAGGAGGCTGCCCACGGTCGTGCACCCGCACTGGCTACGGGTATCAAGCGCTGCTGGCCTGACCGTCTGGTATTCACCTATCAGGGTGATGGTGACCTGGCTTGTATCGGTACCTGTGAGACCATTCACGCCCTGAACCGTGGTGAGAACATCGTGATTATCTTCGTCAACAATGCCATCTATGGTATGACGGGTGGTCAGATGGCTCCAACGACCCTGATTGGTCAGAAGACTTCTACTTGTCCTTATGGCCGTGATCCTCAGTTGCATGGTTATCCCTTGAAGATGGCTGATATCGCTGCTGGACTCGAGGGTACTTGCTATGTGACTCGTCAGAGTGTTGAGTCTGTAGCCTCTATCAATAAGGCTAAGAAGGCGCTGCGCAAGGCTTTCGAGGCTTCGATGGCTGGTAAGGGAAGCTCTCTTGTAGAGTTTGTATCAACCTGCAACAGCGGTTGGAAACTCACACCTGCTAAGGCTAATGAATGGATGAAGGAGAATATGTTCCCCTTCTATCCCAAAGGTGACTTAAAAGATACGACAGACAAATGAAAAAGGAAATAATTATCAGTGGTTTCGGAGGTCAGGGCGTGCTCTCGATGGGTAAGATTCTGGCCTATAGTGGACTGATGGAGGATAAAGAGGTGACTTGGATGCCTGCTTACGGTCCTGAGCAGCGCGGTGGTACGGCCAACGTGACGGTCATCGTCAGTGACGAGCGTATTTCTTCGCCTATCCTTAGCAAGTATGATATTGCCGTAGTACTGAACCAGCCTTCGCTGGAGAAGTTCGAGCCGAAGATCAAGCCCGGTGGTATTCTGATTTATGACGGCTTTGGTATTATCAACCCGCCAACGCGTAAGGATATTACTGTTTATCAGATTGCCGCTATGGACAAGGCTGCTGAGATGAAGAACAGCAAGGTCTTCAATATGATTATCCTTGGTGGACTGCTGAAGGTCGCTCCCGTAGTGAGTGACAAGGGTGTTGAGAAGGCACTGAAGAAGACATTGCCCGAGCGTCATCACGGACTGATTCCTCTGAATATGGAGGCCCTGCAAGAAGGTGCCAAGATTATTGAGGAAGTGAAATAAAAACTGAATCCCCTGCCGATTGGTAGGGGATTCGTTTTTTATTGTACGGTGATGTCAATGGATTTACTGATCTTCAGCTTTTCATCCGTTACTTTCAGTGTAAGCGTGCCAGGTGTTTTCCCACTGCGCACAACGACGACTAATTGGCCGTTGAAGAGTTTCATCGTAGGCTGTTTGAAGGATTCCAGACTGGTGGCATCACCATTGCAGACGGCCTCGTAAGAGCCTGCGCCAGTGACTTCGAAGGTGAGCTGGTTGTCAGCCTGGGGAATGAGTGTGCCCTCGGCATCGGTCAGAGAGACGGTGATGAAGGCGAGGTCGTCAACAGTGGTTAGTGGTGAGGGGTGAGTGGTTAGAGATGTGTTCTGAGTCCAGACATCTAATTTTAAATTGGCGGGGGTGCCGGCGGTCTTGAGGATTTGTTCGCCAGCGGCGTTGCCGTCAGCGTCATAGACGATGACTTTGAGTTCACCCGGTTCGTATTTGACGTTGTTCCAACGCAGACGGTAGCGGTCAAGACGGCTGGAGGGATCCTTGGTCATCCGACCCTGACTCTTGCCGTTGACGAAGAGTTCGCCCGAGGGGTAGTCGGTATAGCAGTAGACAGGTGTCACCTTGCCGATACGGTTCCCCTTGTCCTTCTTAGAGAGTCCCCAACTCCAATGGGGTAGGAGGTGGATGGTATGTTCCGCTGTGTTCCAACGGGAGCGGTAGAGATAGTAGCGGTCCTTGGGCAGTCCGGCGAGGTCGCAGATGCCGAAGTAGCTGGAACGAGAGGGCCAGTACTCGTCGTAGGGAGTCGGTTCACCGAGATAGTCATAGCCCGTCCACACGAATTCACCGATGACCCAGTCCTTGTCGTCCTGCCATACCCAGTCATCGTCGGGCAGGTTGCTCCATGAGCAGTATTCCAGATCATAGGAAGAACACTGTCCGTCAGCCTTCTTGATGGCATCGGGGATGTAGTTGGGCGACCACGAGGCGTATTGTGAGTTGTCCGTCACCTCCACAGGGAACTTATACACACCACGCGAGCTGACCGTTGAGGCTGTCTCTGAACCCAGGAGGAACCCCTGAGGCAGTTGTTGGATACTGTTCCCGTATTTGTGTACACGGTAGTTAAAGCCTGGTACGTCCATCACCTTGGCGACACCACTCTCAATGGATTTCTCGGCATGGTCGAGGCCCTGAGTGACAGGTCGGGTGGGGTCGAGGGTGTGACAGGCCTCCTGCAGTTGTTCACTCAGTTGGCGACCTTCAGCACCGCCTTGTTCGGGAATCTCATTGCCGATGCTCCACATGATGATGCTCGGATGGTTGCGATTGGCGAGGATGAGGTGTTCGATATCCTGGTACCACCAGTCGCTGAAGAAACGGGCATAGCCGTTCTTGCACTTGGGATAGACCCACATGTCGAAGCTCTCAGCCATGACCATCATACCCAGAGAGTCACAGATATCCATCTGCATCTGTGAAGGCATATTATGAGATGTACGGATGGCGTCGCAACCCATATCCTTCATGGTCTTGATCTGTCGGATAAGGGCAGCCTTGTTGATGGCAGCGCCAAGAGGCCCAAGGTCGTGGTGCAGACAGACGCCCTTGATCTTACGGGTGACGCCATTGAGTTGGAAACCGCCTTCCTTTGATACCTTGACGGTGCGGATGCCGAACTTCTGTGAGGTGGCATCGAGCAGTTGACCGTTCTGCATGTACTTGATGTGCGCCTTGTAGAGATAAGGAGACTCAGGCGACCACTGTTGCGGGTTGCTGATCTCGAAGGAGAGATGGCTCTCGCCGTTATGGTTGATATCCGAGGCGTGTTCATGGCCAACCAACTTGCCGGAAGCATCACGGAGTTCTACTTCGAAGCCCAGTTTGGTATCCAATGGACTGCCAGCGCCTACGGTGACGTCGATGATGGCCTTGTTATCATGGATTTCCCGGGTGCGGATGAAAGTCTTCCAGGGATCAATCCAGTTGCTGCCCGTGGTGATGAGTGTGACGGGACGGTAGATGCCGGCACCGGGATACCAGCGCGAACTCTCCTCGACATTCTGGAGGTCAACCTCCAAGAGATTATCGCCTGCTTTCATAAAGGGCGTGATATCCACACGGAAGGTGTTGTAACCGTAGGCCCAGTAGCCCGCCTTCTGACCGTTGAGATAGACGGTAGGCTCTGCCATCGCACCGTCGAAGAGCAGTTCAGCGTGTTGGCAGTCGGCGGGGATGGTGATGGTGCGCTTGTAGTGGCCCTCACCAATCCAGGGAAGGGCTCCTGAACGGCCACTCTTCTCTGTGGCCTCCTTCTCACCATTCTGTTCGATGGCCACCATCTGCAAGTCCCATTTCTTATCGAAAGGACCGGCAATGGCCCAGTCGTGGGGTACGCTGACGGTCTGCCACGTCTGTTTGTCGTGTGAAAAAAGCCAATTGTCAGTGAGGATGGTCTCCTGACGTGTCTGTGCGAAGACTGAAAGTGCCATCGCACAAGAGAGCATAAGTAGTTTGATTCTCATTATAAAACTTGTTTTAGTGACTATTTTGCTGCAAAATTACGAAAATATTTCGAAATAGTTGGCTATTTGACGAATTTAGTTTAATTTTGCAGCTAAATTTCGAAATTTAAATACTTTATGATATGAAGCATCAGTTGAGAAGTGCAGTCTGCACCGAAGGCCGTCGAATGGCTGGCGCCCGTGCCCTGTGGGTGGCTACAGGTATGAAACATGAGCAGTTTGGTAAGCCGATTATTGCGGTGGTCAACTCGTTTACCCAGTTTGTACCTGGTCATACTCATTTGCACGAGATTGGTCAGATTGTCCGTGAAGAGATTGAGAAGATGGGCTGTTATGCCGCTGAGTTCAATACCATCGCCATTGACGACGGTATTGCGATGGGGCATGACGGTATGTTGTATTCGTTACCCTCACGCGACATCATTGCCGACAGCGTAGAGTATATGGTCAATGCCCATAAGGCTGATGCGATGATCTGTATCTCCAACTGCGATAAGGTGACGCCAGGAATGCTGATGGCTTCTATGCGACTGAATATCCCGACGGTCTTCTGTTCGGGCGGTCCGATGGAGGCAGGCAAGTGGCGCGGTGAGAATGCCGACCTGATCACGGCGATGATCAAAGGAGGTGACCCCACGGTGAGCGATGAGGAACTGGCAGAGATCGAACAGTGTGCCTGTCCTGGCTGTGGTGCCTGCTCAGGTATGTTCACAGCCAATTCGATGAACTCTCTGACGGAGGCCATCGGTCTGTCATTGCCTGGCAACGGTAGTATCTTGGCCACCCATAAGAACCGAATCCAACTGTTCCGCGATGCTGCCAAGCTCATCGTGAAGAACGCGCTGAAATACTACGAGGAGGGTGACGAGAGCGTCTTGCCCCGTAGCATTGCGACCCGTGATGCCTTCCTTAACGCCATGACCCTCGACATCGCCATGGGTGCTTCTACGAACACCGTTTTGCATCTGTTGGCTGTGGCGCAGGAGGCAGAGGTAGACTTCAATATGAAGGATATCGACGCCTTGAGCCGTAAGGTGCCCTTCCTCTGCAAGCTCGCCCCCAACTGGCAGAAGTACTCCATTCAGGAGGAGAACCGTGCCGGTGGTATCCTTGGTATCATGGGTGAACTTGCCAAGGGCGGTCTGCTGAATCTCGACTGCAAGCGCGTGAATGGTGCTACTCTTGGAGAAGACATTGTCAAATACAGCATAGTGGGATTGGAATGGGCAGACGGTAAAATCGTAAATGGTAAATCAGTAAATCGTAAATCAATTGATCCCGAGGCAGAGCGCATCTATCGCAGTGCCCCTGGTGGTAAGTTCTCTACGGTGATGGGTTCTCAGGATGCCCAGTGGGAGACACTTGATACCGACCGTGAGAACGGTTGTATCCGTGATATCGACCATGCCTACACCAAGGATGGCGGTATGGCCGTACTCTTCGGTAATATCGCACAGGACGGTTGTGTTGTGAAGACGGCTGGTGTTGATGAGTCGCTTTGGCATTTCGAGGGCCCGGCCGTAGTCTTTGATTCACAGGAAGATGCCTGCGAGGGCATCCTGGGTGGAAAGGTGAAGAGCGGCGACTGTGTGGTCATCACCCACGAAGGTCCGAAGGGCGGTCCTGGTATGCAGGAGATGCTCTATCCCACAAGCTACATCAAGTCGATGCACCTCGGTAAGGAGTGTGCGTTGATTACTGACGGACGTTTCTCGGGCGGAACCAGCGGTCTGTCGATTGGACATATCTCACCTGAGGCTGCCAATGGTGGCAACATCGGTAAGATCAAGGATGGCGATATCATCGTCATCGACATCCCCTCGCGCTCTATCAATGTAAAATTGAGCGATGAGGAGCTTGCAGCCAGACCTCAGCAGCCGCTGAAGCGCAACCGCGTGGTCAGCAAGGCGCTCCGTGCATATGCCCAGAGCGTATCCTCTGCCGACAAAGGTGGCATCAGATTGATTGATTAATTTAAGGCACGGATTCCACGGATTAACACTGCCTTATCTGTGTATGGAATAAAAAGCCGTGAAAATCCGTGAAATCCGTGCCAATAAATATAAATGAGAATGAGAGATAGAATAACAGGATCGAAGGCGCTGATGCGGGCATTGCAGGCTGAGGGGGTAAAGACCATTTTTGGATACCCCGGCGGATCGATTATGCCCGTCTATGATGCCCTTTTTGATTATACACGAGGAGAGAAGAAATGTTTCGACCACATTCTGGTGCGTCACGAACAGGCAGCGACCCATGCCGCAGAAGGCTATGCCCGCGTCTCGGGTGAGGTCGGTGTGGCCTTGGTGACCAGTGGTCCTGGTGTGACGAACACATTGACGGGTATTGCCGATGCGATGCTCGACTCCACACCGATTGTCGTGATTGCCGGTCAGGTGCCCATCTCGGCCCTGGGAACCGATGCCTTCCAGGAGGTAGACCTCGTGGGTGTGGCCCAACCTATCTCGAAGTGGAGTTACCAGATCCGTCATGCCGAGGATGTAGCCTGGGCCGTGAGTCGTGCGTTCTATATTGCCCGTACCGGTCGTCCGGGGCCTGTAGTCCTCGACTTCGCTAAGAATGCACAGGTCGAGGAGATTGACTGGGAACCGATGAAGGTGAACTTCGTGAGATCTTATGTCCCTTATCCGAAACTCGACGAGAAGGCCGTCCGTGAGGCTGCTGATCTCATCAACAATGCCAAGAAGCCCTTGGCACTGGTAGGGCAGGGTGTCGAACTCGGTAATGCCCAGAAAGAACTGAAAACTTTCCTCGAGAAGGCTGATATCCCTGCTGGTCGTACGATGCTCGGACTGTCGGCACTGCCCTCGAACCATCCTTTGAACGTCGGTATGCTCGGTATGCATGGCAACTACGCCGTGAACCTGAAAGAACAGGAGTGCGACGTACTCATCGCCATCGGTATGCGTTTCAGTGACCGTGTGACCGGTAATCTGAAGACCTATGCCAAGCAGGCGAAGATTATCCACCTCGACATCGACCGCAGTGAGATAGACAAGAACGTGAAGACCGACGTGGCTGTGGTGGCCGACTGTAAGGAGTCGTTGCCCGCCATTACCGCTCTGTTGAAGGAGAATGGTCATCAAGGTTGGCGCGATTCGTTCAGAGAGCTCGACAAGAAAGAGCGTCAGAAGGTGATCGAGCCTGCCATCCATCCGAAGAAAGGACCGCTGTTGATGGGAGAGGTCGTGAACACCGTGGCCGAACAAAGTCCCGACGATACGATCCTCGTTACCGACGTGGGTCAGAACCAGCTCTTTGCCACCCGTTATTTTAAGTACCACCACCAGCGTAGTATCTGTACCAGTGGTGGTCTGGGAACGATGGGTTACGGTATGCCTGCTGCCATCGGTGCCACCTTTGCTGCCCCCGAACGTATGGTCTGCTGTTTTATGGGTGATGGCGGATTCCAGATGTGCATCGAGGAACTCGGCACCATCATGGAACAGAAGGCACCCGTAAAGATGATTCTGATGAATAACCACTATCTCGGCAATGTGCGTCAGTGGCAGGATATGTTCTGGCTGCGCCGCAAGTCGTTCACGAAGATGATGAATCCCGACTACTCACATATTGCCAAAGGATATGGTATACCCTATGAGGCTGTCATTGAGCGTCAGGATCTGGCTGCCGCCGTTGAGAAGATGCTCAAGACCGATGGTCCGTATATTCTGGAGTGTGCGATCCTGGAGGAGGATAATGTATTGCCGATGACGCCTCCGGGAATGAATGTTGATGATATGAAGTTGGAGATTTGATTATGGAGAAGAAACTATATACATTGTTGGTGTATTCAGAGAACGTAGCCGGTATTCTGAATCAGGTGACGGCAGTGTTTACGCGTCGTCAGGTGAATATCGAGAGTCTGAACGTGTCTGCCTCCAGCATCCCTGGTGTACATAAGTATACCATCACCGCCTGGAGCGACGAAGACCAGATTATCAAGATTGCTCGTCAGATTGAGAAGAAGATCGATGTCATCAAGGCCAACTATTTCACTGACGACCAGTTGTTTATCCGTGAGTCTGGCCTCTATAAGCTTGCCACTCCGATGGTTTTGGAGAACTCAGAGATTTCGCGTACCATCCGCCGTTTTGATGCCCAGATTATTGAGGTGAACCCCACCTATACCATCGTGATGAAGCACGGTGTTACCGAGGACATCATCTCCCTCTTCCGTGCCCTCGATACCTTCGGTTGTGTACTTCAGTACACCCGCTCTGGCCGCATCGCCGTTACCCGTGGCATGCAAGAGCAAGTCAGCGAGTTCCTCGAAGAACGCGAGCAGCATGGATAAATGAAAAACTCCCACAAAATAAAAGCCCCGCCAACCGGCGGGGCTTCATTATTAGTAAACCTTTCCTGTAACAGGTTTTGTATACCAGTCGGTGGACGTCACAGAACTCTGTCCCCAGTTGTTAAATTCCGAATAGGCCTCCTTGATACAAGTTTTCTCCAAAGGATATTTGAAGTCGTTAGGAATCATGATACCATGTGGATCCTCACCCGTTCTCGACAAGTAAATCTCAGTCTTTGTTGTAGCGTCATAGAGATATGGTGCTGTCGTTGGATCAATGAGACTGAACGATTTTTCAACTTGCTTAGTCACTTTGTATGGCGAAGCTGTTTGGCCACCCTTCTGAGTGTTGATAAATACCTTCGTATCAGAAGAATTAGTTAAGAGCTTATGCACCTCATTATTATCAATGCCAATACCCTTGATGTAGATTTCATCGTAAGCACCACAGGCTGTGACATAGTATTCTACAGTGGTCTCGCTCTTTCTGACAGCCTTGATGACCACGTCGTTCAAATCGTAGTCGCCCACAGGGGTATCCTCAAAGCAATAAGTATAGTTCTTGTATTCCGGATCAACAGGAACGAAGGGAATTTCGATGCCACCCTCAACGTCAATAATGATGTCGTTGAAATCAGCGTCAGTGCCCGACTCCCAGCACATAAGCTTCCTGCCATTCAGTGTCAGCCATGCTACACGAGGCCCATCGGTATCCAGTTTGGAGCTACTGAAATTTAATACAGGGTCATTGTTGATGTCATTATTCAAACGACCGTCTCCGTAAAGTTCTCCCTGCTTTCTTATTTTTTTAACAGGGTCTCCTGGTTTGGTTTCCTCAAACTCGGTGTTGGCACGAACCATGAAACCAATGCTTAAGCCCTTGGGGAAAGTGAAACTTCCTTCTGTGCCGATAGCAGGAGTCTTCGAATCACCAAAATACATAAGTGCATAGGCGGCAGTTCTCCTGATGATATTGTCTTCACTATCCGTATAATACTCGTTGAATGGGAACGCTTTGTATTTAGGCAGACTCTGCAGGAATGCCACCGGATTACTCTGATACTCAGGGGCATTTGTGTCAAAATAATAGTAATACAGGTCGGAGTTGTATATTTCGTTTCCGTATTTTGAACCAGAGTCCCACTTGAAGGCCGGCATCACAATAATCGGTTTGTCTCCTGTTGTGATGGGATATACCTTGTCATTATATAGACCGCTACTCTTTACTTTTTGCAGATTCCGCTGCTTGTTCTGGAAATATGAAAGTACCATCGAATTAAAGGCGGTTTTCATTCCCTCAGAATAGTTGGGAACTGTCATTTTCTGGGCAGTATAACTATCCAACTCATAAAGCATTTCACCCGGAACCCAACCTCTTGTATTAGCATATGATTCGATAGACTTTCCAATAGTGAACGTGCCATTTGGTAATGTGTAGGGCGTTTCTTCCACATCGTCACCTTCGCCTCTGGTTTTGGCAACATTGTTTAATGATACGGTTTCGCCTTCTACCTTTGCTAATTGATAATTAGTATCGGAGATGAAGGCTACAAACAGTCCATTGTTGACTTTGGGCGCGTCATACGTCAAGGTGATTGAACTCCGGCCATCCACTTCTGCCGCATTCAGGACTTCCATTGATGTATATGGTTCACCATCCTCATCAACATGTTCTAAATACACCAAAACTTGTACAGTCTTGATGGAAGAGTTCACTAGAATAGTCACCTTACCATTAACTGTTGTACACCAGTCGTGGTTGGGGTCGAAGGTGGTACCGAATACTTTCTGTACATTGGCATTGATGTCCTCTTGTGTGATAACCTTATCCTCAGTAGGAGTCACAGGAGTGACCGGCTCCACTTTCGTGGGATCATACAAATCTGTCGATTTTGTGCAGCTGGCCAATACTAAAAGGCCGATGGCTGCAAAAGTTGTTATCCTTTTCATATACATTTTTGTGTTTATGTTGATAATTTAGTTTTTTTTGAATATGCAAAGTTACGAATAGACACGTGATTCTTACATATAATTGATAAATAATTAAGTAATATTAACAGAATAATGCCAAATGTATGTCATTTTGTTGGGCGACTCGGTGTCGGGACCTCTCAAAATAAAAATCCCCGCCAATCGGCGGGGATTTTTAATTATTACTCGTAAACCTTTCCAGAAACAGGTTTCTTATACCAGTCGGTGGAGGTGACAGAACTCTGTCCCCAGTTGTTGAACTCCAGATAGGCGTCCTTGATGCAGACTTTCTCCAATGGATATTTGAAGTCGTTAGGAATCATAATACCATGAGGATCCTCACCTCTTTTCGACAATTCAATCTTTAAATTGTTTGTCGCATCGTTGATATAAGGTGCTGTATTAGGATCAGCGATGCTAAAGGTCTTATCCACAGTCTTAGTCACTGTATATGCTGGATAAGTTGTGCCGCCCTTTTCGGTGTTAATGAATGTCTTGGTGTCTGTTACTCCGAAGAGACTCTTGACTTCAGCGGTTTTAACATTTCAGAGAGGTTGACTCTCTTGAAACCCCTATAAACAGGAAATTCTGCATGATGACTTGGGTGACTCAGGAAATGCTATATAACGGTGATGACGATAGTGCTTTTGCCCTTGACTGCATGGAGAGTAATGGTTTTAGGCCAAGGACCGCTTAGAAACAACTCCTTGTAGCCTTTGAGGCTTGCAATACAAATCTCACTGGGATGGTCGGCAGCGTAGACAGTGATGGCCTCCTCAACATCAGTGATGCTAACATCTTTCCCTGCCACCGCTTCCTCCGCCAACACCCCTAGGGCTCTGGCAAGCGGCTTGGCATTAAGCGAATAGTAGCGGGTATAAGAACTTCCGATTCCCTTGGGTGTTATCGTCTTGCGAAGTGTAGGTAGATGATGCTTCAAATGCATCTGAATCATGTTAAAGATGGCGCGACGTTTTTTGGCTGCTGGAGTGGTATAGACGTGTGCGGGCATAGTGGGCGTGGATCGCGCAAAGGTTACATCCCCACGAGTTACATACGTGATGCCATCGATTGTTCCTGATGCCATCCGGCCGATGCCGACTTGTTTGATTTTTACCATAACTGTTATATGATTAGTTTCTACAATATTTAATTATTACTAACAAACTTGTTCCTTCACTCTATCCATACACTACTCAAGCAGTACTCTGGTTCTATCCAAGGTAATGTTAGTCTTTTGACCTTGGCTACACCTTGGGTACACCTTGGGTATACCTTGGGTAGAGTATGTGAAATCCGCCACAAAAGTATAAAAAATCCATCAAATAGAAAAAGAAAAATTGATATTTCTACTGACGAGCATATCCGAAATTACCAGAATTGGCTAATTGTCGCACGTGCGAGCAGGGTGACGCATCGCCGAAGTCAGGAAATAAATAATCCTCTCAAAATAAAAATCCCCGCCAACCGGCGGGGATTTTTAATTATTACTCGTAAACCTTTCCAGAAACAGGTTTCTTATACCAGTCGGTGGAGGTGACAGAACTCTGTCCCCAGTTGTTGAACTCCAGATAGGCGTCCTTGATGCAGACTTTCTCCAATGGATATTTGAAGTCGTTAGGAATCATGATACCATGAGGATCCTCACCTCTTTTCGACAATTCAATTTTTACATTGTTTGTTGCATCGTTGATATAAGGTGCTGTATTAGGATCAGCGATGCTGAAATTCTTATCCACAGTCTTAGTCACTGTATATGCTGAATAAGTTGTGCCACCCTTTTCGGTGTTAATGAATGTCTTGGTGTCTGTTACTCCGAAGAGACTATGTACTTCTTTACTGCTAAGACCCGTATTAATATTCATGATATAAATCTCATCATAGGCACCGCAGGCAACGATGGAATATGTAACGGTTGTCTCATTCGTTCTGACAGCTTTAATGACCACGTCGTTCAAGTCGTAGTCGCCCAGTTCGGTATCCTCAAAGCAGTAGGTGTAGGTATTGTATTCCGGTTCAATGGGGACTTCGGGCACATTGAGACCACTTTCAATTTCTATGATAATGTCATTGAAATCCGAATCTGTACCTGACTCCCAACACATGAACTTTCTTTCATTGAGGGAGAGATATGCCAAACGTGGCCCATCAGTACCCAGTTTAGAAGATTTGAAGTTACATTCAGAATAATTATTAATTTCATTGTTCAAACGGCCGTCTCCATAGAGCTCACCCTGTTTCCTGGCTTTTCCATTTTCTACAAAACTTGTGTTAGCGCGAACCATGAACCCAATCTTCAGGCCAGCAGGGAATTTGTATGTACCTATGGTACCTTCTTCAGGCTTACCTTCGCCCCAATAAATCAGAGCATAGGAACCACGTTTATCAAGAACATCATCTTCCTTTTCAATGTATAAATCCTTAAATTGAATTGCCTTATACTTGGGCAATTTCTTCAGGAATTCTACAGGGTTTGCCTGATATTCAGAGTCGTTTTCATCGAAATAATAGTAGTAGAGGTCTGAATTATATATTTCGTATCCATAACCAGTAGTAGTTTTCAAAGAACCATCACACTTATATACTGGCGAGATGATAATGGGCTCGTTTCCAGTGGTGAATGGATAGGCTTTTTCATTATAATAACCACTTCTCTTTACTAAAGGAAGATTCTCCTTCTTGTTTTGGAAATAGGAGAATATTATATTCCTGAACAAGGCAGCAAACTCACTTGTGTATTCTGTCGGTTCCATCTTCTGGGCTGAATAGTCGTTCATATAATAGAGCTGTTCACCTGGTACCCATCCTCTTTGGCTGGCATAAGAATCAATACTGCCTGCAATCGTGAATTCTCCAGTTGGCAAGGTCAGACCAAGAGCTTCTGGCAGTTCCCAATCTTCACCTCTGGTTTTCGCTGCGTCTGCGATATTAACTGTGTTTCCCTCCACCTTTTTGAAAATCTGCTTGCTTCCATTGATGAAGGCTACATAGATACCGAGATTGTCTTTAGGGGCATCATAATACAGAGTGATGGTGGTCTCACCGTTCAATTCTGCCTCATTTAAGATTCTCATCGAGGTAACTGTTTCTCCTTCCTCGCCTATTTCGCTGACGCAGACTAGAACCTGTACCTTTTTGATCGTTGAGTTGGCGATGATTTTCACCTGACCATTAACGGTACTGCTCCAATCGTGATTGGGGTCGAAAGTAACGCCGAAGACTTTCTGGACATTAGCACTGATATCATTAGATGGCTCCGATGGAGTAGGGGTCACAGGCGTCTGAGGCTCCACGTTTGTGGGATCATACAAATCTGTCGATTTTGTACAGCTGGTCAATAATAAAAGACCTGAGGCTGCCATAACAATCAATCTTTTCATGTTCATGTTGGTTAAAATTGTTCGACTATATTTGGCGCAAATATAAGAAAAATCGGGCGTATTTGTTGTATAATTGACTTCTAATTAAAGAAAATTAACTGAAATCCTTTCCTAAATTGGAAATAATACCGTATTTTTGCATCATGTTGAACCAATAGATGTCTGAAATAACCGTTAATATGCTGGTGCGTAAAGGCTTCTTGATTGTTTGTCTGGTACTTGTGTCGCTGGTTGGCGATGCTCAGATTTCCTTACCCGACTCCATGCTGACCATCACGAAATCCTATGCCTGTCACATCACCAGTCCCGATACTGCTCAGACCATTTTGAGGACCATTCGTGAGCGTCAGACGGAACCTGCCTGGCGGATTGATTTTGCTGAGGGAGACCTGAACTATAACATGCGCCGTTATATGAAAGCCCTTTCCTATTTCGAGCGTGTCAAGGCTGAACCCTCCCTTAAAGACAGTACTCATCTACAGTTGCTTCTCTATAAGCGGCTGATGGACTGCTATGACGTCCTCAACCTTGAAGACGACCTGATCAGAACCATTTACAACCTCCGTAAGATGGCGCGAGCCCAGGGCGACAAGGCCTTCGAGTCGATGACCGTCTTTATGAGTGGTAAACAGCATCATTTACGCGGTCAACTCGACAGGGGCTATGCCTCCTGTCTGGAAGGTCTTGAGCTCATGCGTGAGACGGAATATGTCAACAAGCATATCGAACTGCGCAACTATTATGGGGTATTATTAAAGATGTACACGCGCGATGGTCGTTTCGAAGAGGCCATCCACATGTCCCGATATCAAGAAGCTGAGGCTCTCTATCCGTCGCCAGCCATCATGCGCAAAGCCCGTGAACGTGGTCTGCGCCAGGTATATGCCCTCCGTGCCAGCATGTATGCCCAAGCCGGCGATATGACCGAGGCCAACAAAGCCTATGCAGCCTGGAAGAAGACCACCTGCGGCAATGCCATCGACGATATGGACATTTTCGACTATCTGCAGCTCAGCCACCATAACGACGAAGCCCTGAGTACCATCGTCCATTACCGTGAATTCCTGCGCGAACAGGGTGATACCATCTCTTATCGCATGCTCTTTGCCCTTAACCGTGAGGCCTTGCTCCGTGTGGATATGGGTGACTATGAACAGGCAATAGCCTGTGGTCGTCAGGTAGCAGTCATCGCCCACAAACTCCATATCATCAAGTCGGGCGAGCAGATGCAGACCACCTACAATCTGTTGTTGGAGCAGCAGGCCTCCGAGTCTAAGACGAAGTGGCTGATGTTGTCGGGCATTGCCATCGCCATCGTGGCTATGGTGGTGCTCATCATCCTCTATTATGCCCGCAACGAACGCCGTCATGTCCGTGATATGCGCAAATTGGCCCATGTCCTCGAAGCCTATCGTCGGGCCGTGATCAATGGCGAACCATCCACGTCGCCCGAAGTCGTGGCAGCCATCGAAGAGCTCCGTTCCATCCAGATTCCCGAGAGCCAGCCGTCAGAAGGGGAGGAGGAACCCGACGACGAAGACCATCGCTTGTTTGTGGAGATGGACACACGGGTCACGCGCGACCGTCTGTTCCTCAAACCAGGTTTAGGACGTGAAGACCTCATGCGTCTGATTGGTGTCGACAAGAACCGTTTCGGTAAGATGATGAGCAAGTATTCGGATGCCTCCAATACCTCTGTCTATATCAACCAGAAACGAGTGGAGTATGGTGCCAAATTGTTGTTGGAACATCCCGAGTACACCATCTCAACGGTGGCCACTGAGTGCGGTATGAGCAATACGGTCACCTTTAACCGTACATTCAAAGAGATGTACAACATGACGCCCTCAGACTATCGTGAAAAAATGACCTCCATTTAGGGGGGGGTAAAACTATTTGTAAAGAATATTTGTGGTTTGTAATTTGGACAAATCTTTGCAATGTTTTTATTTTCTAACCAATTGATTTTAAGCTTATTTGACAAATTGTTGTATATACAATTGGACGAATTGTATTTCTGAACTATAGAGTTGATTGTCTATTATTTATCAATTTTTGTAACCTTGTTTTTGTTTTATTAGTTATTCCAAATGTTAAAATATGACAAATTGTTAGAAGAAAACGACAAAATTTAATTAAAAAAGAATCGTTCTTACTTTATTATATAAAGAAAATAACTACCTTTGCATTATAAAAACGATGATCACCGTGAGAAAGTTGAAGTCTATAACCATTGCATGCATCTCGCTATTGGCTTTTGTGTGTGTTGAGAGGGTAAACGCCCAGACGTTTGCCTTCCGGAACAATCTGCTTTATGATGCAACTTTGACCCCCAATCTTGGTTTCGATGTTCGTTTGGATTCCAAATGGACGGCAGGTGCTGTCGTAGGCCTGAATGCCTGGGATATCGACAAGGAAAAGAATAAGAAATGGCGCCATCTGCTCGTTGCCCCCAACGTCCGTCGTTGGTTGGGTGATTCCCTCTTCCATAAGAGTTACATCGAGGCCAACCTAATCTATAGCCATTACAACGTCGGCAACACAAAGATTCCTTTCGGTCTTTATAAGGGTGCTCAGGATCGTCGTTTGCAAGGCGACCTCTTCGCTCTTGGTGGAAAATATGGATATAGTTGGATTTTGGGACGTGCTTGGCGTATCGAGGCTGAGGCTGGTGTTGCTGTGGGCTATGCTTGGTATAAGGAGTACGAATGTCCGACCTGTGGTGCCTATTTAGGCGAGGGCAATCGTATTTTTCTCTTGCCTCAGTTGGGAATCAATGTCGTTTTGATAATTAATTAGAAAAAGAGATCATGATGTCAGTACTTAGGAATATACCCCATGTTGTTTTGCTTACGATGTCATTCGCAGGCTATATGGGTATTATTTCCTGCTCATCGTCTACTGAGCATGTTGACGATGCGAATCCTGGTTATGATCCGGTGTCAGGTGAGGTCCCCATTAAGTTCCATTTCCATGTAGCCACTGGTAATACTTCAACCACACGTATGAGTCAGTCAGACGTTCAGGCTACCTCGAGCGATGTTTTCCGTGGCATGGACCAGAGTGTCTTGATGTCATTCAATCTTCCTTCTAATGGTAAATCTGTTTCGTCTTCCATCGTGGCAGACAAGCTGAATGGTATGGGGCTTATCACCTCAGGTTCTGTTGGTCCTAACTCAGAATCGAAGTCCCGTTTTGTTGCAGATTTAGCCTTACCGGTCGGAATCAACACTCTGATGTTTTGGGGTAAGGCTATTAAGACTGGTTCGGATAATGCCCAGGGTAAGATGGAGTTTGGTGTTGCCAAGGACATTAGCAAAAATACCTTCAGACTTTGTAATCGAGTTCCTGATGATGCGTCAGAAACCTATAATAAGACCGTGTTTAGTCACTATGAATCTTTGATGGTTACTATTTTGAACACGATAGTGCAAACTCAGATATCCAAAGATGGTGTCACCATCAAATGGTCGGACTATGCATCAGTGACCAGCACTGGTATTTTACAAGAGAAATCCAGTTCGGCCAACGATAAAGACCCGAGTAATCCTGTGGTAGCCATATGTGGTTTGGGTGAAACTCTATCCAATCTGTTTGTGACCCTGAATACAGTTTATCAGGATGAGTTCCGTGCAGGTTCAGGTTCAGCGGTACAACAGATGTTGTCAGATCTCTATCCTCATATCAATATTGCTGCATCAGCATCAGCCAGCAGTCAGGAGGAACAGACTGCCAAGGAAGTGGCAGAGGCTATCCAAGCCAATATGCTCAAAGTGCTCACCACTGATGGGAAAGCCTTTTTGCCAATCTCTACGATTGTTGATAATTTAGGTCTTTCTTCGATCACTATTCCAGCAGGTAACAATGATTTGACCAAGTTCCCCTCTGTATTTGGTTTGCCAGAAGGCAGTACCCTTTTACAGTTTGATGTTGCAGAGACTTCCTATTCCTACAGGAGTCAGGTCATCGGTAATGGCATGACCTTTGATATTGATCATTACATGTATCCTCCTGAGCTCTGCTATTTCGGGAATAGTCCTATTCGCATTACGGATTCAACCCTGGTTTCTGCCGACTATCCTCAAGGTACGACAGATTGGGATGCCGATGCGTCATGGATTTCCAATCATTGGAGTAAGGATTCCCGTGTATTACCTTCAACTCGCAGCGTCGCTATGCAGCATAGTATCAATTATGGAACATCTCTTTTGAAGACGACCGTTCGTTATGGTGCGATGGATCTGGAGGACAACAACCATGCCATACAGTTGGCAAGATATGGATCTAATGAGGAAAACGCCATCATTGATGCCACCTCATCGCCTTTTACCTTTACAGGACTTTTGATTGGTGGACAGCCTTCAGAAGTGGGTTGGAATTACTTGGCTAAAGGTTCGGTACCTTCTTTCAATGCCTTGATTTATGATCAGGCGCTGAATACCGGTGGTACCAATCAACAGACCATTCCTGCCTATGATGCTGGGGCCACCACTCAGGGTAGGTCAGAGCCTGTCTATACACTTGTTTTTGACAATTGGGATATCTCCAAAGCCGGATCCGATCAGAATGATGTCTATATTGCCCTTGAATTTGTGAATAACTCTGGGGTTGATTTCTGGGGTCAGGATAACCTGATTCGTAAAGGTTCTACCTTCTATATCATAGGAAAATTGGATCCTGATGTGATCAAAGGCGCTACTTCTGCCCAGTTAGCAGATAAATCATACGGTATCACCTGGCCCACGAATTATGCCCTGCCGCCGTACGATGCCGATGGCAACACCCTCAAGGAACGTCGTGTGTTTATTCAAGATTATATGACGGAGGCACACTTCGTGATAGGCCAAACCTCTTTGCAGAAAGCATTTGTGTCTGTGCCTGACCTTCGTTCATCAGAGAATTCCCTAGGTCTCTCCGTTGATGTGGCATGGACGACTGGTTTAAAATTTAGTATTATATTTGGACAGTAAAAAAGAGTACAGTTAACAATGAGTTCATTGAATCGACATATCAGAAAGTTGTTTTCCCTGCTGATGCCGGTGGCGGTGGTATCGTGTTCAGTGATCGATGAGGACCTGAGCAACTGCGTTGTTGTTGAGCAGGCGAAGCTGGACTATGAGCTACGCCTGGTGACGAATATGACCACCGAGCTGACGACCCAGCTGACCACGCAGACAGATATCCGGCTGGCCGACGCCCTGAAGCAGCATCTCGACGATATCTTCACCGACTATGCCCACGACGTGGACTTGTCGTTCTATGATACGCAGGGCGACTCTACTCGTATTCAGCACGACGAGCACATCATGAACGCCAACCAGGCCAGCTATACCCTGAACCTGCCCATGCGCCAGTATATGCATCTGGCGACGGCCAACATCATCGACAATGAATCTGTGACACTGGAGAACGCCCAGTATTGCCATTCGTCGATATTACGTCAGGCCGCCACAGATACCATCGACTCACATACCACGGGCGTCTTCACAGCCCGACAGTCGATGGAGGTGTTGGAGGGTATCGATCAGAACTTCGATGTCCATCTCTATATGGCCAACTGCGCAGCCACTTTGGTGATCGACCCTAGAGGGCATGGACAGCTCGACAAGATACGTGTTTACAGTACGGGATTCGCCACGGGCTTCAACATCTGCGACAGTGTTTATCACTATGACGTTCGTTCGCCTTATGTCAGGACAACCCGTACGGCAACAGACAATCTGGACGAACTGTCTTTCACATCGGTGACTTTCCCGTCGAGGGAATCCAAGGAGTCGGCTACGCGCTCCGTCATCGAGACAGAGGAGCCTTTTATTGCTCAGCCCGGCGAGGAGGCACTTTGGGAGTTCCACGTCTATGTGACCCAGCCCGATGGCAGCATCACGAAGACCGTGCTCAGCGTCAAGACGCCTTTGCGTGCGGGTCAGTTTAAGATAATCAAGTGTTGGATAGGAGAGCAAGGTGAGATTAATGTTCCATCGGAAACTCCAGATCCCGGACCCGGTCCAGATCCTGGTCCTGGCCCCGATCCTGGCCCTGACCCCGGTCCTGGCCCTGACCCCGGTCCTGGCCCCGATCCCGGTCCTGGTCCCGATCCCGGTCCCGATCCCGGTCCTGGTCCTGATCCCGGTCCTGGTCCCGGTCCTGACCCCAGTCCTGGCCCTGACCCTGAACCCGGTCCTGAACCTGAACCCGGTCCAGCATCTAGTGAGGTGAGTACCTCTGTTACCCTCGACTGGCAAGAAGGTATTGAGATAGTGACTTAGAAATGAAAAGTGAATAGTGAAAAAGTGAATAGCGAAAAGAACCATATATGGCAGATAGGTTGGGTGAGTGTTTTGTTGCTTATCCTTCTGACTGGTTGTTCTCGTGACGACGGTGGCAGTTCTCAGTCGATTGTGAAGACCCAGTTTAATTTCTCTTTGCCTTTGAAGAGTACGCAGTCACTGACCCGTATGGGTGGCGATGTGGTTCAGAAGGACGGAACCGATAAGGAATTCCGTGGAATAACCGATGTCAAGTTGTTCTGTTACGACTCGGCTCCAACGGAGTCGTCCACTAATCTTGGTAATATTATTGAGGTGAAAACTTCAGGCAGTAGTGTTGTGACGGATGTGACGACCGATGACCTCTCCATGTGTCAGGAAATCAATATTCCTGTCTCCACCTCCCATTTCGGTTTCTTTGCCCGTGCCAAAGATGCTCCTACGACACATGAGGAGAAGATGAAGTATGGCATTATCGAGACCGTTGGTCTTGACAAGAGCACCTACGAGGGTAACAGTGGCATTCGATTCAAGCCCGTTCCGATATGTACTTCCGAGGCACCCTTCGGCGGAAGCACAGCAGGTCAGAACCTGCTCGACTTGCTCAACGACCTGATGAGTACCACCGGTGCCGAGTTGTCGCCTAATAATAAGTGGTCTACCGTGAACAACATGTACCTGAATGAGGCTTACCAGCGCATGACGGCCTTAAAGGCTTTGTCGTCGGATCATGTTCAGATCATGTTAGCAGCCATCAATAGGCTCATCAATCAGGATAGTCCAGACGATCAAGGCGAATTGTTACGCTCCAACATCCTGGCCAAGATCGCTGCAGCTTGTGTCACTGCTCCACTTCCCACCAGTCCGACCATTACGTTAAAGCCTGAGTATCAGGGATTTCCTGATGATATCCATCTGCCGGCCGGTGCCGCTCGTATTGAATGGGATGCCACTCAGGAAAAATTCATCGTTCCTGATACCCATAGTTATGGAGCCAATATCCAAGTCGCTTCCATCAACGACTATGTCTATCCGATGAACCTGCAGTATCAGGTGTATTCCGACATTGTGGCTTCTGATGATTTGGTTATCCAGACCGAAGAGGGCACCATTCCTGCAGACCAGTATCAAAACTGGGACGATTTGTTGGAATGGGGTTATAAAGGCGCCTCTAAAGAAGTGACGGAGTCCACTCAGTCAGTGGCTATGGTGAAGCAGGTAGAATATGCTGTTGGGCGCCTTGCCTTGCAGGCAGGTCTGTCTTCATCGGATATCTACGATGCCAAGAAGAATAAAGTGGACGTTGCTAATGGCTTTACGCTTAAAGGTTATCTTGTTGGCGGGCAGCGTGAAGTGGATTATAATTTCCAGCCAGTTGTAGGTAGTAAGGAGTATGCCATCTATGATACAGACCTGAGTGTCGGACTCCAGACTTTGCAGAAATCAACGTTCACGGAACCCGACTATATCTTAGGTCTTGGAACGGATCGTAATAAAGAAGTTAATTTGGCCTTGGAGCTTGTGAATGACTGTGATGATTTTTGGGGTGCAGATGGTTTGATAGCCCACGGTGCCACTTTCTATTTGGTGGTCTGTCTGAAACCCAGTGAAGGCACGAACTACAGTTCGAGCCTGAATCAGATTTTCAGTCGCGACCATGCCACGCAGGTAAAGTTGACCGTCACGAGCCTGTCCTCGGCAACCTACGGTCTGCCCAACCTCGAGCTTTTACGCCCTACTGTGGGTATCAGTGTGGATCTCAGTTGGCAAAAGGGTCTTACGTATGATGAAATCATTTTGTAGAATAATTAAATATGTATATATATGAATAAAAGACAATTCTCCGGTCTGGTGTCAAGTTTGGTGCTGATAAGTACCATTAGTCTGTCATCATGTTCTTCCAGTGACGTGGAAGACAACTCCCAAGTGGTTTACGACCCAGAAGGAAATGCTGGTGTCAAGCCCGAATTTGTTATATCCATCCCCCGTTCGGTGGTGGGTAGCACCCGTATGAGCAATGATGTGACTCAGAATGAAGGTACTTCGGAGCAGTTCCGCGGATTGGACAATATCCTTATGATTCCTTTCGCAAGTGTTCCTACGACCACCTCCTCCAGTCTCTCTGACATTATGGGTCTCAGTAGTATCCAGGCTTTGAATAAGCAGGGTACTCTGAACTACAAGGTCTATGCCGATCAATATGTGCCATTGGGAACGAAGCATTTCCTCTTCTATGCTAAGGCCATTGACAACGACGCAGACGTAGACATCACCTCGATGTCCGACAAGTTCAAGTATGGTGTGATCCATGCTACGGGTCTGTCGAATGGCACTTTCACCAATCCTAATGGCGTGAGTTTCAGTCTGGAACAGATCAATACCAATAGTTCAGAGCAAGCAGGTAATACAGTGGGCCGTAATATTATTCAGTTGATGTCGGGACTGGCCAATACGACCGTTTCGAGCGCTTCGGCTCCCGATAATGCCTGGAGTACAACAACGAATCTCATTCTGGCCCGTCTTTATAGGAACTTTATTGGTACGACCGTATCCTCGTCATCTAGTGTAGCTGCTATCTTGGCCATGCTCTACAACGGATTTGAGCGTGTTCCTGTCGGATCACCAGCACGTCAATTGGCTGATGCCCTCAAGAGTAAGATTAACGATGCTTGCTCGTCTACCCCCATACTCGACTCGACTCAACCAGTAAGTCTGATTAGTGACTATTCTGGTTATCCTGGCAATATCGGTCTTCCCGACGGTGCAGCTCGTGTTCGTTGGGATGCCACCAACCAGATTTTCGTTGACATAACCGCCAATTATAATCAGAATCTGAAGATGCCGATTACCGACTACGTCTACCCAGCCGCTCTTTGGTATTATGTCAGCACGCCCTTGAAAGCTTCCAACACGATTAAATCGACGGAATACGATGAGCAGGCCAATTGGAACAGTGTTATTTCCAACGTCTATAAAGGTGCTGCCGATGAAGTGGGGGCCTCTACGCTCTCTGTGGCATTAACAGAGCCAGTACAGTATGCTGTCGGACGTATTGAGACCAAGATAACCATGGGTACCGGCACCTTCTACGATGGTAATGGTGATGAGGTAGTTATTGGCAATGGCTATAAGCTGAAAGGTCTGTTGATAGGTGGTCAGAACAGCTGTGGCTTTGATTTCGCCTCAAGAGGCAATGAGAGTCAGACTATCTATGATGTCAACATGGCTTCATCCATCACCGCAAAGCCAGGCGTGACTACCTCAGCCAATCAGACCTTGGCCCTTGAGACCAAGAAAGACCAGGTGATCTATGCGGCTCTTGAACTTGTTAACGGTGGTGAGCAATTCATGGGTTTCGATGGCATTATCCCTGCAGGTGGCACTTTCTATCTGCCCACCGTCCTGAATCCACAGGCAGCCGCCAATTATGTAAGTGGAACGCGAGATAAGATTGTGATGAAGGATCATGTCACCAAGTTGACCGTTACGATTAAGAATGGTACGAATACCCCACCAGACCGTAATGGTGATGGCAATCCTGATAAGTATGTATTAGATCCCAATGATGTACCCATTGGTGTGGATGCCGATGGTGATGGTCAGGTGGATCCATACGATATCGATGGTGACGGCTCGCCAGATGCGTTTATCACAGATCCAGAAAAGGGAGGTCCCGGCTGGGATACCGATGGTGACGGTTATGTAGATTTACCTGTCCTGCCAGACCCAACTACGGGACTATATCCCACTTATCCGAACACCCCAGGAGGTTTGGGCAATGCCACGAATGGTATTCCCAATTTGGCTAGTCCTGGTATCGAGTTGGGTACCTCTGTCAATCTGGATTGGCAAGAGGGTTTGATATTGACACCGAACATTTAAAGGCAAAAATAAGATAAGGTTTAAATATAATAAGGTAAGCAATAGTGAGAAGATTACTCATCATATGGTGCTGTATGGCTGCGATGCTTATGAGCGGCTGTAAGGAACAGGGAGAGGTGACGGAAGTTGTTCCAAAGCCTGTTCCTGAGCCTGAACCAGCCTATGTCATTGCTGATATCGCCCTGGCAGTTCCCGACGTCAGTGGCGACGATACAGGTGTATCCACCACCCGTATGTCATCAGAGATTGTCCAGGAGCATTCTTCTCGTCTTGTGCAGTTGCTGAGTCTTACGCCTTTTACCAAGAAGGGGAAGATAGAGTCTTCTGACCTCTCGACGTTGTATTATGATGCCACAGATCTTGGTAATCGGGAGTACGGTGCCAAAACCATCAACGGCAACGCTGCCAAGTTCCTCTATTTCGAGAATTTTGCTTTAATCCCCGGTGTGGCCTCGTTCTTGACTTATGGAAAGGCTAAACCTGTGGAAAGTGGCCTCTCCGACGATATTGCCAAAAAGTCGTATAACGGCTCTCTGATTATCAGATCAGACGGTGTCTCCTCCTACAAGTTCCCGGATCTTATCAATCCCGGAAAGTTGTCGTTTGAGTTAGAACCCATCTACGACATCGACAGCAAGCCTGCAACAGAGAAGATTCCTGTCGAAGCCCAGCAGTTGGCAGATTATCTCACTTCGATCGGTAATACTAAGATAGAATATACTGATAAGGGTGTTCAGCAAACCTTACGTTGGTCAGAAACCGATGGTATGTTGCTTGGTTTGTTCAACAACTTCATCAATCTGGGTAATGATTATAAGCCAGGATTGATAGCTGGTTCTTCTGCGAACGTCATGGCATTTGTTAATGCACTCTATCATGATATTGATCAGTTGCAACCCAATCTGTTGGCCCCTCGATCAACTCTTTGTGCAGAGATCAAGAATACTATTCTTGCCGGTGCCGGTTTGTCGAACTTCACCCAAGATGGAACCAAGGTGACGAGTCTTGGCGTGGTCTATCCAGGCAATCTCGGCCTTCCCGATGGTGCAGCCGTGTACCAGTGGGATTCCGAAAATAAACAGTTTGCAGTGATGACGCAGACCTCCAGTACATCGAACATCACGGGTATTGGCCGATATGCCTATCCTCCGGAACTGTTCTATTATGGTAATAGTCAGATCCGGACCAGCAATACCGCCGTATCCATCCGTCAGTATAGTTCTGGAAAAACCACTTGGGAAGATATGTTGAGTCTCTATGTCGATAACGATGAGGTGACTAGAAGCACCAAGTCTCTTGCCATCAAAGATGCTCTACAGTATGGTGTTGCAAGGTTTCAGGCAACAGTCAATCCCGTGCCCTCTGTCCTGAAGGACTCTAAAGGTAATAATGTGACAGTCACCCCGACCTCTTTCCCCATCACTGGCATCATCATCAGTGGTCAGCATCCTGTAGGCTTCGATTTCAAGATTCCTGAGAACTCAGCATCGTCAGATGATCCTACAGGCACAGGTGTTGAGTTGTTCGTCTACGATCATCATATCCAGAGTGAGGACGGTCAGATATTCCTCTCTTCCAGTACGGAAACGCCAGCGTTCAGTACGTTAGTGCTTCAGAGTCAGGATTACAAGGCAGATGCTCCCGACCAGTCCGATGTCACTGTGATCCTGGAGTTTGAGAACAACAGTGGTCAGGATTTCTATGGCGAGAACAAGATGGTTGTTTTCCAGGGAACGAAGTTTTATTTGATTGGTAAGTTAAAGCTGAATAGTGCCGAGAATGCCGGCAGTGTCGATGATGATACCAAGAAGCGTATTTTCACGCAGGACCATACCACAGAGGTGTCCATGACCATCAATACGTTGGCTCAGGCTTACAATGTGATGCCCAATATTCTGTCGGGTCGTATGGAATTGAGTGTAGAGATGAAGCTGAAGTGGGTTGAAGCCACTCCGACAACAGTGATATTGAAGTGAAAGTTGAAAAGTGAAATATGAATGATGAAGAGTGAAAGAATGATCATAGGAATGACAGGTAAGATGATACCGCTGATGGTATTGTCTGTTCTGGCGTTGTTGCTGTGTCTGTCTTGCGGTAGCGGCAGTGATGGCAGTGGCGATGAGCCTGATGTTCCCAAGGAGCAGCCCAAGCTCCAGATTAACATCTACACTCCTGGTCATCCCGTTGTGACCCGTGCTGATGTGGGTGATGTAGAAGGTGAAAAAGCCGAGATGACCATCCATAAGCTTCAGATATGGGTTTTCGAACATTCTAATGGCGAGAAGGTAGCCTATCTCGAAGATACTAATCCGATGGCTCAACTACGTGATACGACAGGTGGTGCCTTCCTTCGTGGTACTTATCAGTTGATTGTCAGCAACAAGTTTGCTGAGGATCGACCTGCTGTCGATGTCTTTGTTCTGGCGAACGGCAATCAGACGGGTCTTCAGACGTTTGGTGAAAACACCACGCGTAATGTTCTTCAAGGTGCCTTGATGGAAGAGGGCTGCTATGGTTTGACAACGTTCCAGACGTCTGTCTCCGAAACGCAGGGTCTCCCCCTGTCTGGCAGGCTGAATGCCGCCGAGCTGGGTGGTGTAGCCCCAGTGCTTTATGTTAAGAATACCGTCACGGTTGTTCGTTCGGTGTCGAAGATCAGGTTCATTTTCAGTCGTAACAAACCCGATGCAGAAGATGAAGGGAAGGATGATCTTCATATCACCAAGATCGATCTTGATGCAGATATGCTCCCCAATTCGGCATATTTATTCCTGTCCGGACAATATACGCCTAGAGTATATCACTTACCTGACGGTATAGCCTATAATAGCTTAAAGACCTTGGCAGAGCCCGTCAGTATGACGATCAATCAGTGTGCCACCCCGGCAAAATATGCCTTTGTCTCATCCCTGACAGGTCAGGAATATGAGAATCTGATTAACAGTGGCATTACTCAGAACGAATTGACCCAGGTCGGACGATTCTATTTCCGTGAGTCGGATCGTCAAATGAGAGGTACGATATATTACAGAATAGAGGACAAGACCACTAATCATGTGGATGATAGGAAAGCGACCTTCAAGATGAATTCTGCAGGTGATTTCTCCCGCAACCATACTTGGATTGTCTATGGCTATTTCGCTGGTAGTGATAACCTTCAGATTACCTCCGTGAAGATCACTCCCTGGGAAGAGGTGCCCGGTGACAATAGCCACGAAGTGTACAATTGGTAAAAGATAAAAGAGATATGACGAAGAAAAGATATATAGAGACCCTGTTGTTTTCGGCACTAAACGCCTTTGCGTTATTGGTTGTCGGATGCTCTGACACCGATGATAGTGGGATGCCTCCAGTCATCGAGTCAGAAGGTGAACCCTTACAGGTTTCTCGTTTCACTCGTTATGGTGCTGGTGATGGGACAAATGAGACCAACTACGACAATCTGACGATGTGGCTTTTCGCCATACCTACTAATAATCCCGCAGAGAAAGTCCAATCAGGTATTGTGAGCTTCAATGGTATCTCTGAAGACGATAATCTTCTCACATGGAACTCTGCCATCTATGTGAAGAACTCAACGACATACGAGATGTTCGGTTTCATACCATCGTATATTGCTGGCACAGACTCTGGCATCTCCGAGAATGGCGCTAGTTCGGCAAAACTGACCCTGAAGGGGTTGCAATCGCTCTCAGATGACGATGTTTGTATTATCACAGGTGTCGTTAACGGTGCTCCTGAAAACCTGACACCCACAGATAAGCTCTATCGGGGCGTATATGAATATCAACCTTTATACGGTAGTACTCGTTATGGTGTACGCCTGCTGGCGGATCATATCTATGCCTCGTTGAAATTTGGCATCTATATCGATGGTGATTATGATGACCGTAGGACAATCAAGTTGAAGAAGATGGAAGTGATGAGTAACCAGAAGGCTCAGGTCAATGCGGTAATAATCTTGAACAAGGGGGCAGGTACAGAGGTAGGGGTACCTTTCACCTCATTTACCACCACATCTGTAGAATCTTCCGACAAAGCGTCACAGGTCATTTTCGAGGATACTGAAGGTCATGAGATCATGACCACAGCTGCAGTAGCTTCTATGACAGACAAACAAAAAGCTGCATATAATATGATCTCTCCGATCTATTTCGGAGACTGGCTCAAGAACGACCTTTATCTGGTGAGCACCTACGACGTATATGATAAGAAAGGTAACCTGACGCGCGAGAACTGTACGGTAACCAATAAGTTGCCGAGTTCAAAGACCAATATAGATATTGGCGAACAGGATTCCATAACGTTGACGGTCAATCCGTCTTACCTCTACGTGCTTTCTGATCCAGATCAGGATCCCAAGGTGGTAATTAAATGATGAAAGAGTTATGAAGTTGAGATATATCATAATAAGCTATCTGATGCTCTTGGTTGCTACGGCAGTCAAGGCACAGATTACTATTGGTGGTAATGTCTATGGTGGCGGCAATGAGGGTGATGTCGGTGGTAATACTAAAGTCACGGTTCGAGCTGGCGACGTCCATCAAGTGTTCGGTGGTGCCCGTATGGCTGATGTGAAAGGCAATGCTTTTGTCAATATCGACGGCGAGCATGCCTCTGCCTATATTATTATTAATAAGGTATATGGCGGTAATGATATATCTGGAGAGATTGGTGATCCCAAGCAAGCTCAAAACCCTGTCAAAAAATTGCCTGTTGAGTTGGACATGGTAGCTACAAACAATATAACCAAAGATTGGGATGCATTTGTAAAAATCTCTACCAAAACCGAAAAAGTTGAAGGCAAGGTTCAGGAGACTAGCAATGCCCAAAAGATCTATATCGGTCAGCTCTTTGGTGGTGGCAACGGTGATTACGACTATACCTCAAGTGGCACTTATAATGGTCTAAAAGCGCCTGATTTGCGTAAGACTTATCTCGAACTTTTGGGAGGCTCTATCGTCAATGTCTTCGGTGGCGGAAACGTGGCTACGGTGACAGAAGATGTCGTTATTCATTTGGATAATCCAAGCAAGGTGGTGAACCATATCAAAGTGAAAGACGGCAAAGAGGATGATGTCAATGGTACTGACCTGCTGACTGAAGATCGTTTCATAAAGATGGGTATTAACTACAAGTTCACCTATCCAAACAGCGCTTCCTTCCAGTTTGGAAACCTCTTTGGTGGCAATAACAAAGTAGATATGGCCATTCAGCCTAAGTGGAATTTGTTGGGCGGTATGGTGAGAAATCTCTACAGCGGTGGTAATGAGGGACGTATGACCTGTCCACAAGGTCTGTTGCTGCAAATTCCAGAAGAGTCTACTCTTATAGTTGACAATGTCTATGGCGGATGCCGAAAGGCTGATGTGCGTCCGTTGGATGCTGCAGGCAAAGATGTGCCTAACGCGCAGATCCAGTTGGAGCCGAATCCAACAGGTATTCCTGCAGGCTTTTCAGCTCATACGAGAATTCTAGGCGGTAATATCAACAATGTCTATGGTGGTAACGATATCTCCGGCAATGTCTATGGTGGTAACACTGTGGCTATCCTGACTACGATTCATGGCAATGTGTATGGTGGCGGCAATGGCTCGTATGCCTATACCGACAACCCGGCATTGAAGGACGAACTCCTCTGGCGCGACTTCTATTATAATCCTAAAGAGATATTGGGTTTAAGCGGTGATACTTTCACTGGCTTGCAGTCGGCAGAGGCCCTCAATAAGGTGCGCCCCAATGCTGAACAGGTGTCCCTCCTTCTCCGAGGCACGGCAGATAAACCTGTTTTCGTCGAGGGCTCGGTCTTTGTGGGTGGTAACAGTGCATCACTGCAAAACCTGACAGACATAGCCAATCGTCAGGCCCATGTGAAGATTGGATCGTATGTCACCATCGATAATCTGTTCCTTGGCAACAATGGTGAGAATATGGTAAAGACCGATGAGGAAGTACGTAACGAGGATGGTCTGGTTCAGTCAGAAGGTGTACTGCGGACTATAGCCAATACGACGATAGCAGGTTCTAAGTTCAACTCGATGGATTTGACACAATCCGATGTCTTTGACAAGTACATGGAGGGTTGTGCCATGAAGGTGATGCCCAGCGTGGTATTCGACGATGTCGAGAATTACACACCATATTCCAGCCAATTCGGTTCCTTATACTGTGGCGGTAATGTGGGTAGTATGATGACTGATGGACTGACTGAAATTTCCTTTGTAGACAAGGCCATAATTTACGATAAGATTGTGGGCGGCTGTAACAAGGCCAATGTTGATGCTGGAGAGTTCAATGCCGCCTATGAGGGTGGTCTTATCGGTGAGCCAGACAGCCACGGCGATAAGTTGAAGCTCAACTTCTCGGGTCTGAAGATCCAGCCCATGCGATGGAAAGATCCTAATGACAAGTCCAAGTTATTGGAGTGGAATACCGTAGTCTACAATGCCACAACGCAACAATTTGACAATGTAGAGAATGTTAAGCCTACTGAGCCAGGCCAAAATATAACAAGTACTGATGCCGATATTGTCCGTCGTCTGAAAGGCGGTAACCTCTACGGTGGTTGCTACGAGTCTGGTCATGTGAATGGTAATGTCATTCTCAACATCAACGAGACGCTGATGGAGCGTGATAAGCTCTTTGACCTCACAGATGAAGGAGATACCCTGTATGTGAATACTGAAAAGGGAAAATATACCATTACGAAGCGCAATACGGGTGTCATCCTCTCCGAACAGGGTATGGACGTGCTTGGTGATGCACTTAATGTGTTCGGTGCTGGTTATGGTGCCGCCTCAGAGATATGGGGTAGTACCACCATTAATCTGAATAAGGGTTACGTGTTCCAGATCTTCGGTGGTGGTGAGATGGGTGCCGTCGGTAAGAAAGACGCAGACGGGAAGTATGGTAAAAAGAGGGCAGATGGAACTTATGGCCCAGATGAGAAGTACAGTACCTATATCAACCTGAAAGGTAGCGTTGCAGGTGTGTCGAGAGCTACTTCTTCCATTAACTCTGACATGGCAGAGTGTGAGTTTATCTATGGTGGTGCCTTCGAAGGTGTGATAGCAGGCGACATCCATATCAACCTCGGTAATGGCCGTATCTTTAACTCCTTTGCAGGTAGCTGTAATGCCGATGTCCTTGGTCATACAGAGACTTACATAGGTCGCAATGGTGTGGATGCAAATGGCAATGATATTGCAGGTTTCCCATGGATCCGTGACCACCTCTATGGCGGAAACGACCTGGGAGGCCGAATTTTAGGAGATGCAAAATTCTCTTCCCGTATCCGTGACGATGTGAAGGGTATGGTAGCTGGCGACTATGGTGTTTCATCTTATATGGAGTACACCCAGGGTAGGGTAAGGTATATTCTGGGCGGCTGTTTCGGTGATTATGATTATAATAACGATCCGGCATATAAGGTAGGAACGGGAGCTGATTGTCGTGTTGCCCAAAGACCTTATCTGCACAATTCTTTTGTCAATTTCAGGCCTAACTCGAATGCCAACAACAGGGTCGAGAAAATCTTCGGTGCGGGTGAAGGCTATCCGGGCGATCGTGAAGGTGACAAGGGACAGGATCACAGCTACGTGCTCATCGATATTCCCGACAATGTTGATAACTTCGCCAATACTGAGATTTTCGGTGCCGGTGCCTATAATGGAGTTGGCATGCGCTATACCGCAGGTGAGACATTTGCAGAAGGTTTTGACCTCAACGAAGCCACCGCTGTCATCGACCTGTTACGAGGTAGGGTAGGAGCAGCCTATGGTGGTAGTTACGAGGAGGGTGTGACTCGTCGTACGTTAGTCAACGTGCCCGTTGGCTCCACGATCAAGATCGGCAGTATCTTTGGCGGTGCATACGGTAGTGATGCCTATTTGCCTTGTGATGTGTATGAGGCCAATGTGAATTATCTGACCCAGAGTGAAAACGCCTACCTGATTAGTGACCCGACTGGCAGTAACCAGCTGATGAAGGGTGCTATCTACGGAGGTAACAATCATGCGCGTCGTACCCTCTATGGTAAAGTCAATATTTCTGCCCCTGTCAGACAGAAACATCCTACTTACGGCATGACCACTGCTACCGTCTATGGTGCAGGAAGTGGTTCTCTGACCTGGAATGAGTACACTGAGGTCAACTTGAATGCTGGCGCCAGTGTATGGGAAGTATATGGCGGTGGAGAGGCCGGCGGTGTGATGAGTGCTGAGAGTGTGCAGAAATACATAAGTGATTATAAACCTGATTATTGGCCAAAGGTTAAGGATTCTGATCCTAATGTTCCTTTCACCGCTGCTGAATGGACAGCTGCCTGGACTTTAGGTTCAGGATATGACCCTGCGACATTGTCAACAGGTTATGTGAACAATAAATACACCAACTTGACTAACCCACTGGCAAGGAAAGCCGAGATAGATGATCGCGAGCTCACAAACGAACAGAAGGCAAGAATAGGCAATAAATACAATACCAACGTCCTGATTTATAAAGGTGCATATGTAGGTAATTATGCATACGGTGGTGGATTAGGTAATGAAAATGATGCTTTCGTCGGAAGCGGTGATGTCTACGGTACGACTTATATCGCCCTGCTCGGCGGTATCGTGAACAAAGATATCTATGCGGCGGGAACGTCAGGTGCCGTTTATAACATTTTCGGGGCTGAGAATATGACAGCCAGCACCAATGCCTTCATTGCTGGTGGTACGGTGCGTAATGTCTATGGCGGTGGTTGGAAGGGCAATGTCGGCTACCACGATGAAAAGACGACTGACACCACCAATGACATTCCTGGTGAGACTCACGTCGTTATCGGTATCCGTCGTGATCAGTCTACAATACCTTCTGACTACGGTTTCTACAATGGTGTGCCCGCCATCCAGCGTAATGCCTACGGCGGCGGTGAGGGTGGCGCCATCTATGGCACGACCCACCTGACCCTGAATAACGGCTATATTGGCTACGTCTACCTGCAAGCTGGTGAGACGCTTAACGAACAGGGTAAGATTGTTGCCGCTTCAGGAACAACCGAGCCACGCTATGTAGAGAAAGTTGATGATGAGACGTATTGGACTAATGATGTGTGGAGTGGTGTTGACCGTCTGAAAGACTGCGGCAACCTGTTCGGTGGTGGCTATGATGTGTTGAGTAGTGTTGACTTCAGCAATGTCACTATGTGGAATGGTATTGTCCGCAATAGTGTTGTCGGTGGTGGTGAGGTTGCGACTATCGGACGTGGAGCCATTGAGGCCAGTGGCCCGTCGAACTCCATCCGTACGTTGAAGGGTATCTATAAGGCCGGTAAGACCAACGTGGAGATCTACAACGGTCATGTACTGCGCAACGTATACGGTGGTGGTAAAGGCTATAACATCTTCGGCTATGGTCAGCAAGGAACACTTTATATGGATGGTTATGTCTTCGGACAGACCGAGGTACACGTCCATGGTGGTGAGATCGGTACCACTGAAGGCGTGGCCGAGGGCTATGGCAACGTGTTCGGCGGTGGCGATATCGGCTATGTCTACAGTCCCAGCATCTATAGTGACAAGACTAAAGCCAAGATAGGAACGGGTTCTCCCGGTCACATCTATTATTATGGTGCTGATGGTAAGCTGACAGAAGACTGTAAGGTGGTCATTGCCCCCTATCTGCAGGTGAAGAACGGCTACACCATCACATACAATGGTAAGACCTATAACTCGTATGACTATGTGCCGACGGACTATTTGAATACCTTGCCGAAGAAGAATGAAAGCGGCACTTATGTCGGTACCGAGTGGGAAAAGCTCTTCACCGGTGATACTGCTGGGGAGGAAGAGCGTGGTATCTATATCCGTAATGCCGTGTTCGCTGGTGGTAATGTCGCCTCAAACAGTGAACAGACTTATGCAAACGCCACAACTATCTACGGCAATACCACTGCTACGCTCTATGATGTCTATCACCGTGATTTCATTACCGTGGGCACCGAGCATACTGGTGGTGTCTATGGTGGTGGTAACCTCTCTGTGGTGGATGGCTACCGTGAGTTGAATATCACGAACTACGGCACTGACTACTATGGTCTGAAGCAGACCATCAGTATCGATGAATATCGTAGTCTTTCGAACCGTGAGCGTGCTTACTTCCAGCTGGAATACAAGTGTCTGGCCGATGTCACCATTGGCGGTGTGTTCTATGAGAAGGACAAGCGCCTGACAGAGGAGGAGTATCTGAAACTGTTGAGCAACGAGGCCATCGCCAGTCAGGTGAAGGCCAGCTTCGAGCCTTATGGCTTCTGTTCTATCTATGCCGGTCGTTTGTTGAATACGATCCAGCGTGCCGATCTCTGCGGCGTATTTGGCTCGCGCATGGTACTGCAGGGTGCCAAGGACCGTGTGGCTGAGGTAGGCGAGGCCATCGACTACACCATCAACCGTGTGGGTGAGCTGTCACTTAACCGTCAGCATTCTGCCAGAAGCGGTGAAAAGAGCGAAGATGCCACTCACGGCAATTACTTTGGCATCTATAGTCTTGTGAACTACCTCGGTAACCTCACGAGTGACGTAAAGTTCGGTAGTGACTATGTCAACGGCGATGGCATCACTTCCACAGATGGTACGACCTATTATTCATATAAGTCGTCGAAGCATACCAGCAGCGATCGTAACAAGGGTCAAAGCTCCAATCAGGTGGCACTGGCCTCGGGTGTGTTCCTGGAGTTGCTCACTGAGAACAGTACGAAGGAACATAAAGAATATGGCTATGTGACTGGTGTGGTTGAGCTCGACCTGATTAATGTGAAGAAAGACATGGTTGGTGGTGGTTTCGTCTATGCCAAGAACGAGCACCGCGTGCCCATGTACTATCCTAATAAGAGTAATGTGCTCCTGTCAGAGTATAACAAGCCTAAGTCAGAAGGTGGCAAGCAGCCCGATGAGGCCCGTACTTATAAGCGCTATCGGTACTCGCTCGACCAGGAAGGTGACTGGTCGGAGTCGGCTGGTTCCTATGTCATCAGTGGTGACAATTCCCATGTATACCAGACGATGGAGTGGCATACCTCCGGTAACTTCATCCATCCATCGAAGCGCATCGTTGATGACTGCTATCCTACGAACAATTCCTACGTCATCGGCTCAGCCAACTATTCCGAGGCACACTACTGGTATGTGAAGGGTGAGGTCTATATCTATGATCAGAAGGTATCTGCCTATACGGGATCGGCTAATGCCTACTCGAAGGAAGTTCACCTGCCGCTGACCATCACTGCCGCTTCGAACGGTAAGCTGCAGCTCCTCAATGTGAAGCCCAACCTCTATGCCTATAAGACCGATAAGAACGGTACGCCGGTGAAGATTGGAACCATGGGCAACGACGGCAAGCCTATCGATAAGGTCTTTGTGAATAACGAGAGTGACAGCTATGGTCTGAACGATGTCATCTCATGGTGGGATTGGCACCAGTTGTCGGCCAGCGACCGTCAGTATTTTGTGACCGAGACCTATGTGAACTGTGTCACCGTCAATGTGGACGGTGTGGAATATGAGCCAGGCACATACGTCATGGATCAGCGCGACTACGATCTGTTCATGGCCAACAATCATGATATCCGTGATAGCAAGGGCGAAAAGTTCAAGGATGACGATGGCCATGACATCGGCAAGACTTTCGCCTTCCGCTCATCGAACAATATCAGTCACGAGACGGGCTATCTGCTCACCTTCGATATGAACACGCCGAAGATATGGGATGACTACTACTCACCCCAGACTGGCAGCAGCAGCGAAGGCAAGATTATGAAGAGCGAATATGAGGCTAAGTTCACCGACGGCATGAGCGATGCCCAGAGGCAGGCCGTTATCGATGCATGGCGCGAGGGTCCGACGTTCACGCCTACCGAGACGGGTGTCTATGGCAAACGGTCGTACAGAGCCGGTGAGGTAGTTACGAAGGAAACCTATGATAATGCCGGTGAAGGCAAGGAGAAGATGGAAAAGGCATACGTAGCCACAGAGACTGTCACCTATACTTATAACGGTACGACCAAGACGGTTAACGCCGGTACCGCCATCTCCAAGACCGAGTATGACAATATCGGCACCTATAAGAATTCCTTCGCCGAAGCCTGGTACTGTACGAACTCCGTGAAGCTGACCAATGAGAACTATCTGCTCTACGGTGAGTTGAAGACAGCTGCAGAGATTGCCGCATTGAAGGCCATCAGTAGCAAAGAAGCTACAGATGCCGAGATCGATGCCGCCCTCACACCGGCCTATATCTGTACACAGGATGGCGAATACGGTGGTCAGCGCTTCGATACCGGTACGAACTACAGTGCTATTCAGGCCTGGAGCTCACTGCCGACAGCTGATCGTCAGAAGTTCAGCTATAACTTCGATGCCCTCGACCTGTTGACGGATACCGATTATCTGACTGTTGATCCGAATGTCACCACGTCTCCGTCGCATGAGGAAACGGTGGCTACCTTCCATGCACCTTACACCGACCAGGTAGATGTTGAATATCAGGCAGTGTTCAAGAAACAGGGTGTTGACGTGAAGTTCAATGGCAGCAACTTGGCCGATGGAGCCGTTCTCAGCAACAAGGAGTTTGAGACGATCCGCAACGACAAACGCCACTATACCCATGTGGAGACCAAGAACAACGGTGACGATGTCTATATCGCCAAGAATCACTTTGTCTATCTCGGTACCCCATACGGTCGTGGTCAGGTGGTTGATGCTGACGTCTACAATGCCAATGCCAGTGATGTGGAAGCTGTCAGGTTCCCCACAGCAGGTGAGTGGTACTACTGTTACGAGGACTATGTAGCCGAGAACGGTTCAACTGTCAGCAAGGGTACTACGATAACCAAGGCCGAATATGGTGTCGTGCCCAACTACCAGCAGTACTTCATCATCCAGGGTGAGGAACCAACTGAGACTACTACGCTCTACGTCAGTCGTGAGTCAAATGCCTACGATGTGATGAAGGAGAAGATCATCACCGTGGTTTATCAATATACCTATTATGAGGATGAGGACGACGGCAGTGTGAAGCTCAACAACGAGCTGCACGTCATCAACGTCCATCTCGACTTGGAGAGCGGTGTACCGCAGATTGGCCAGCTCAGTCAGCCGGCGGTTGTACTGCCCGGCAATGTGGTGGGTCTGAAGGCACCTGAGGTGAACCCAGGACTCTACGAGGTACTCACTAGTGGTTGGGAGATCTACACATCGCAGGATGATGCTGAAAACCACCGCAATGGTGCGCCTTTCGAGAATAACAATACGCCCGTTTACTTCTATCAGAACCAGAAGCACTATGTGACCTTCTATTCGAAGACCTATCTGGGCAAGACCTATTCTAACGCGGTACCTCTGCGTGTCGCCAACTATCATGATCTGGCCGAAGTACTGGATGACCCGAATCTTCTCTACATCGACCGAAGCGACGTGGACCGCAACTGCAAGGTCTACATCAATGACTATAGCAAGGATGCCGAACCCAAGAACGGTCTCGATCTGTTGAAGAAACTCTTCGACGAGAAGGCCACAGGCTATATCAAGGGTTGTGACAATCTCGACATCATCCTGCGTACCGACTTAGACCATAGCGGCAGTGCATGGACCGGCATTGGCGGTGAGGGTAACTGCTTCGAGGGAGACCTGCACGGCGACGGTCATACGATAACAGGACTTTCGAGCTCACTCTTCGGCAGCCTCTGTGGCAGTGTCTATAACCTCGGTGTCACAGGCTCGTTTACCGGAGGTGGTATTGCCGAGCAGGGCGACGGCTATGCCGAGAACTGTTGGGTAAGCACCACAGGTACTGTCGCTGCTGGTACGAAGGCTATCATCGGTAATCCTACCCGTGGTGTTGCCGGTAGTCACCAGATGGTGAACTGCTACTATCCCGAGACGAATGCCTATACCGCTTATGACGGCACCAAGGCGATGTCACAGAAAGCCTTCTACGGTGGTGAGGTGGCCTACAAGTTGAACGGTTTCTTACTCAACAAGCGTCAATACGACAACACGTCCAGTGGCAGCTTAGACAAGAAGTATTACTATCTGCCGTTGCAGTCCGATCAGTCGTTGCCTGAAACGATGAGTGAGGGAAGCTATCCTGGCAATTACGCCATCTATCCACTCACCACGAATCGTACAGAGCCTGTGACGGGTATCCGTGGCTATGTGGAGCAGCGCTTCTCCGACGGCGACTATCGCTATGCCGCAGGTACTATCCCTGAGACGTCAGATATCCGCATGAGGAATGTCACCATCGGTGCAGGCACCGAGGCTGAAGAGACCATGACCTATTACGTTCCTGTCTGGCCAGATGACTATCTGTACTTCGGTCAGAAGCTGACCTATGGTTATGTTGACGGACAGGCTCACCAAGACTATCCTTCTGCTTTGAGAAGAGATGGTGAACTGGTGAAACGTGATGAAAATGGCAACCGCGTCTTCCGTGCTCCGGCCTACTTCGGTAGCAGCACGATCGGCGAGGCCTTCTTCAACCAGAATGCCGTCTTTGCATCGGCCAAGAAGGACGATGAAAATGCAGTGGCCTATAAGGGTCTGACAGCCATCGACTTCTCTGGTGCCAGTGGTAATGACGGTGAGGGTCTCTACTATCCGCCATTGCTCGACGATGACGGTCTGGTAGGATTCCAGAATGTTGATTTGACCAAGAACCTCTTGGTTTACACCAAGACGACCCAAGGTGGAAATACAGCGGCAGACAAGACGACCTCTGTCGTGGCCAATTATCTGCAGGAGCCTACCTACGATGATTATGAGACCAACGCGACGTATAAGACCGTATCCCAGGCAGACTCGAATCATGAGCATGGTCATTGGGTATGTGACGGCGTGGCCTACCGCGATCATTTCCTGGTAGATAAGGAAGACTTCAATTGTCCGATTGAGTACACCTTCACTGACGACAAGCGGATGTGGTATCAGCGTCTGCCGGAGCGTTATGTGACGGCTGAAGGCGGTTCGAACAAGGGCTGGCTCGACATCAGTCTGCCGTTCAAGGTCGAGACTGTCAGCACACAGACCAAGGGCGAGCTGACCCACTTCTATCAAGGCAGCACAACCGGCCATGAATACTGGTTGAGAGAGTTGACGGATGTGAACAAGGGTACGCCCGACGACCTGGGTATCTTCCAGTATCTGATGACTGATCCTTATGATGGTGACAAGGAGTATACCAACACCTATCTCTACGATCATTATTATAAGTATAGTGATTATCGCGATGCCAACAGCGATCAGTATCAGAAGGAGTATTATGCCTCAAGCCATACCTTCGTGAACTATCCACGTCAGAAGGCTGGTGTACCTTATCTGATTGGATTCCCGGGCAAGTACTATTACGAGTTCGACCTGAGTGGTGAATGGACTGGTCCATACCATACTTACTCAAGACCCGAGAATCCAGGTCAGCAGCTGCTCACCTTCGTTTCATCGACAGGTGCGAAGATTGGTGTGAGCGACACGGAGATGAAGAAAGTGTCCTACAACGGCTACCAGTATTGTGCCAACTATGGTCATAAGACCCTGGCATCCGGCGCAGATAACTATATGCTCGACAACGAGGGCTCTAAGTATGCAGCCCTGACGGCTGAGACAACCGTTCTCCCGTTCCGTGTATACTTTACAAGGTCAGCGTCTACATCGACCCGTACTGAGGCTGCCCACAATGTGCTGATCAGTGATCTGCCACCTGATTCAAGGACCAGAGGCATCGATGACGAAAACAAGTTCAGAAGTGGTGAGCTGATTGTGAAGGCCCGTAACAAGGTCATCTTGATCACCTCGGAACTCAATTATAAGACCGATGTGTCCATTGTCACACCAGCAGGTGTTACCTTGAGCACATTCGCTATTGCACCGGATGAAACCGTCGCTACTCGTGTTGCCAGCACCGGCGTCTATATCGTATACGCTGATAATGGCAGGTATGTGAAGAAAATCATTGTGAAATAAATAATAATCATTTAAAATATTGAGCATTATGAAAAAGGTAATGAAAAGAATGTTTCTGGTCGCCGTGCTGCTGATGGCATGCGTGGTGACGAAGGCAGAGGTAACGGTCGAGTTCGCTCGTGAGTTCACTGCAGAGACTGGTGGTACAATTACGGTAAAGGGTCAGGCAGCCAACGCCACTGATGCTACCAGCACTGATGTTACCATTACGGTGACACCAGCCAAGGACTTTTTTATCACCAAGAATGACATCAAAGTCTATCTGACTGTTCCTGCCAGCACACGTTCGGTAGATTTTGAGAATCTGCTGACACTTAGTGGTGATGAGCCGAAGGACAAAATGGCTGCCCGTGACTATACCTTCACGGTGCCTGCAGGCTTCGGTGCCATCATTTATGAAGCCGATTTCCAGTCAGCTGATGCACTCTACAACATCGGTGATGATTCGAAATCAGGTTCGGTGAGATGGTCGTTGAATGAAGAGAAGACGGTCATGACCATTGCCGGTACCGGACGTACCAAGGATTTCAGTCTCGGCAGTGCAGACTTTGTGGATCCGTTCGAGGCATTCAGAGCAGAAGGCTCTACCGTTAAGTCGATTGTGATCGAAGCTGGTGTCACTGCTCTTGGTGACAACATCTTCAGCGGCTTTGTAGGCCTGACCAAGATTTCCATCTTGAATAACAGTGCTTTGTTATCGCTTGGCAAGGAAGCCATCAATACGAGTGGCGTGTCTGTCGAAGTTCCCGGCAATCTTTACAATGAGTATAAGATCACCGAGGGGTGGAGTGGTCTGACTATTGCCCCTGCTGAGGGATCTGTGGAGATGGCTATTACATTCGATAACAGTAACTCCTATAGGGCATTTGTTAACAGTGCACAGAGTCTGATGATTCCAAGTGTGCTGAAGGCATGGGTTATCTCTGGACTGAATGCTAGCGGCACATCGTTGGAACTGTCTGAGGTGAAAGACATTCCTGCCAATGTTCCCGTCTTGCTTACGGCCTCCGGCAAAGTCAGCGATGGTTTCTATACCTCATCTGTCGCTTCAGCCGCCAGTTCAGCAGGCAAGTATCTGAAGGTTGCTCCTGAAGGAGGACTGACCGTTGGCGCAGGTCAGGTATATCTGCTTTACAATGACCGTTTCTACTTCTCTCAGGCCGGAACCCTTCCAGCCAACCGTGTATACCTGGATATGAGACAGGAACCAGCAGCCAAGACCCGTAGCAGTATCGGCATTGGTGACGATGGCACAACGGCCATCCGTCGCATCGAAGGCGAGAACAAGCTGATCGACAAAGCCGGATGGTATACCCTTGATGGCCGTCAGCTTCAGACGATGCCAACTCGCAAGGGTGTGTATATCAATGATGGTAAAAAAGTCGTGATTAAGTAATGTCTCGCAAGATGACGATAGTACAAAGCTTAGGGCGGCTGTTACTGACAGCGCTGCTCATGGTGTGGAGTCTGGGAATGACTGCGCAGAAGGTTAGCGTGGTCACCCAGAAGTTCAAGGGCGGTACTGTCGAGGAGAAGCCTGGCCAGACAGAAGAAAAGGACGGTAGTGTCACGGTTACGCTGACCGTGACCCCCGATCCAGGCTACATGATCTCGAAGGACGACATCAAGGTGGTGGAAACCATCTCAGCCGATGCTGAGACCCGTGCCGATGCTGAGATCAAGCTAGGCAATCCTTTGCCATTGGAGGGCGATGATCCCGATGACCTCACCAAAGAACGAAAGTATACGGTGAAGGTGGAATCGCCGTTTGGCATCTATGTCAAGGAGGCCAACTTCAAGCTGAAGGATGCCGTACAGATCGAGGCTTCTGTCTTCTCCAAGACGAGCGAGGAGAGTACTGAACAGGCCGCTATGTTCAATCCACCAACAGACCTGGGCTTAGCCGAGGGCTTGAAAGCCTATATGGTGGTAGGCGTCAATACGGACAAGGGAAAGGTCGAACTCCAGGAAGTGAAGTACTTGCCCAAAGGTCTGCCACTGCTGTTGATTGCCGACGATCCTGGCGAAGGCTTCATTTTGGAGCCGAAGTCTGATAAAACGTCTGAAATCAAAGACGCTGATAAGGCCAGCAACCTCCTGCGGATAGGCTCGGAAACCGTACAGCCCAAGGCCTTCGAAGATTATATCTTCTATAAGGGCCGGTTCGTGATGGTCGACGGCGGTAAGCTTGCTGATGGCAAGATGTTCCTCGATCTCAATCAGGAGCAGGCCGCCAAGACGCGCGGTGTGCTCGGTATTGGCGGTGATGATTCCGGCACCACAGGTATTGCCGATGTGGAGCGTGCTGCGCGATCTGCTCACGACACCAGCTGGTACACCCTCGACGGCCGCCGCCTCACGACGCCCCCCTCCCGCAAGGGCATCTATATCCGAAATGGAAAAAAAGAGGTCTTTAAATGAGAGTAGGAAGGATTATTCTCGATAAGGTATCCTTAAGTGGGTAAAAAATGGTAGTTAAGGATGAGTTATAAATGATTTTATTAAGTTCGTGGATAGTAATAATGGCCCAGGACTAAAGTTTAGATGATGAAAATGAAGACATATAGAATGACGTTAAAGCGCATGATGATGACGGTGCTGATGATGCTCACTGTATCAGCCATGAGCGCCGAGCAGAAGATTTGGCTACGCTATTCTAGCGGAGGTAAGGCGAAGATCAGTCTCGATGGAAAGGGACTCGAGCTTGATAAGGAGAATAAGGCCACGGTGAAAGATGCCGCTGGCCTGAAGGTTGCTGTAACTGCAACACCCGACGACGGCTACACCGTATCCAGTGTAACCGCCCAGCTCTCCGTCACCCTTGATGACGGCAATTCCAAGACCCGTGGTGCCGACGATGCCTCATTCCTGGAAGTGACTAAGGAATCTGATACCGAATATGTCTTCACCATGCCTGACGCAGGCTATAATGTTGTTGTAAATGTTAATTTTACAGTTGAATCATCAAGAAAAGGAGGAGATCTTAGTGGCATTACAATAAAAGGTGGTGATTTTTCGGGAACGTATTTTATTAAGAGTGTTAGTGTCAACAAAGAAACTACAGATGATTATTATTTGTGTCCTACGGAAGGGTGGGTTTACTATACAGGAACAAATAGTTTCACTGAGGAGGACAATGGTCAACCCTTCTTGACAACTTATCCGTGTAAGAGTATTGAGGGTTACAATGCAACCAAGGCATTATGGAAGATTGAGAAAAGTGGCAATTACTATACTATCAAGCATGTCATTGATGGCAAATACATGGTATATAATGGCCAAATCTCTGATGCGAATGCAAACCGTATTCGTGTACACCTTGCGGATGTTGAAACCCTTGGTGAAAATGAATTGTTTGTTATAGGTACGAATACTGCCGGCAATATCGTTATTTCACCTAAGAATGCTAGTACTAACTATTTCAACGTTTGTCAAGGTAATATAAAGGATTTGGCAGGATCTACTAAATACAAAGTTAAAGCAAAAAATGACGGTCCAACAACTCCCACTAATCATAAGAATGATATTCATGGAACGATTGGATTATACACTGATATAAATGATTCAAATGCTCCATTTATTCTTGAAGACTACATCACCCGCCCGACAATAGATTATGATGTTAGTGACAATAACAAGATTATTATCACAAATAAAACGACTTCATTATCTGGTACGATATATTATACCACAAATGGTGATGATCCTACTCTGGAAGCTTCAACTAGATCATCTTTTACAGATGCTTCGAAGACGATAGATTCGTTTACTGATGGTACCATTATCAAAGCTGTGGCAAAGGTCGGTAATGATTATTCTAATGTTGTTACATTCACGTCATTTGTTCATGTGGGTAATTCAAATCAGTATTTGATTCAGACTGTTGATGGTGGTTCGTTCTATATGGTTCCACCAATTACTACAGAGACTAAAGTTACCACTACTAATATACCTCATGAAAAAATGGCTTGGTATTTTGATTATGTAGGACAAGAGTGGGGTATTCAATATTACAATATTGTAAATGTTAAGACTTCCAGTTATCTGTATTGTTCAGGAAGTAAAGGTTCTGATGGTGCATTTAAGTTAAAAGAAGATAGTGAAACAGATGCGAATCGATATACATTTGTGTTTGTTTCATCAGGAGATGGTGTTAATGTTATTCCAAATATACATTTTGCAGAAACCACGGGAATGTGTATGAGTAAGAAGAATGGCAATAATGCAACAGACAACCTGAATCTGTCTGATGGAACTGACAATAATTCTCGCTGGAAGTTTGTTGCGCTTCCTTCTGATTCAGACCCAAAGACATTGTTTGACCGCTCTTTTGCGTCGACAAGCTCGGGATATAAGTCGTATGAAATACAGAGTGCCAGTGCAACGACAACTCATTTAGTTCCACCAGCGACGGTAGGTGGTAATCTAACTGCAAATACAACGGGTGACAATCCTGTGTGGTCTTTCGAAGATACAGGAGAGTCGGATACTTGGATTTCATATTATTATTTGAGAAACCGTACAACAGGCAACTATGTTTTCTTTGACGGAACAGCAGGCCAAGATAATGGTAGTACATTCTTTACCAGTGCTACTATTACATCTGGTTCTGAGGATAAATTTAAGTTCATAGTTGTAAAAGCTACTAATGGCACTTCATACAACATTATTCCAAAGTTGCTGAAAGATCAAGCAAACCAAACAAAGAATAGTTTAAGTAAAACCTCTACTACGGAATTGAAGACTCTAAACAGTAGAGCCGTAGAAGCATCTCTTTGGAACCTTGTAGAGACAAACACCTTTACTGTATTGCCTCCTACCATTGCATACGGAACAGGAGTTGTCAGCATGTCAAGTGTTACGCCAGGTGCCGTTATAAAATACACAACGAGTACTACCGATCCTTCAACAATATATGATGATGCAAATAAACCTGCCTATGCAGATGATGCCCAAATATATATAAAGGCTCTTGCTGCCGTTGGCAATAACACATCCAGTGATGTCACATTCATCAAGAACCCAGATGTTAATTTCACGGAAGGCTTTGATTTCTCTTACACAGGGTCTGCCATAGAACCGACTGTTAGCAGTGTAACGGTAACTCCAGAAGGGGGCTCTGCTATAACTATCGATGAAACAGAATATGAGATAGCCTATAGCAATAACACAAACGTTGGTAAGGCAACCATCACCATCTCTGATGCATTGCCGGCTAACAATTTGATCATCAGCGGCATTTCTGAATTTGATATCACTAAGAGAAGTTTGGGTGATGGCACTACGGCAGCAGATGGTATAGTTATTACTGTGACAAAGGTTGAGGACACTCCCATTTCATATACAGTTACTGTTAAAAACGGCACAAGTATCACTTTAGTAGAGGATACCGATTATACCCTCAATGATGTAACTTCTGATGCTAGTGGTTATAGGGCTACGATTACAGCGGTGGAAAATAGTAACTACAGTGGAGGTGCCAAGATTATTTTTGTGAAAGCTGACTTTCCCACAGCAACTGACCCGAATAGTGGTGGGGCTGTATCCGCCTATCAGGCTACTACTGATTTGGCAACTCCTCCAGGACTGACTGCTTATATTGTAACAGGTATTAACTTGGGTACAAGTACTGTGGAGGTGAAAAAGGTAGATTATATACCAAATGGAAAACCTGTTTTGCTTCTGACAGATGAGGGGGATCCTCATGACGCAGATTTTACAACCTCGTTGGTAGAGGGTGTGACTGATGAACAGCGTAATACTGATACAGAAGGTAATTTATTGAAGATCTCTACAAGTGCAGAACCTGTTGCCTGTGACTGGGGACAGTATTACATTTTCTCTAAAGGTGAGTTTGTTCTCTCTATGGGTGGAAAGACAATGATGGAAGGTTTGTTCTATTTGGATAATAGCGAGTATAGTTCTGGAGGTGGATCAACACGAAATCCTAGTATACTCCACTTGTCAAGGGGTGCTACTACAGTAATAAATGGTGTCGTCAGTCAGAAAGAGAAGGATTCAAGGTCTTCTGTATGGTATACCATTGACGGACAGAAGCTTAATCAGAAACCTACCCGCAAGGGAATTTATATATATCATGGTCATAAAATAATTATAAAGTAAGAATGGAAAAATATTCACTTGATATGAGTAAAAGAAGATATATAAGTATTTTATTTACGTTACTGATTTTCCTCTTGAGTGGAGTTACTCAGGTGTGGGCTGTTGTTGATGCAAATTCTATAAAGATCGTTGTGACACCTCCTGGTGGAGATTCACCAGATTATGGCATGGTAGTGAAAGAAGTTGTTCCGACTAGTGGCGACAATAAGGTAACACTAACGGCTACTCTAGGAGCTACTCATACTATTTCAAAAACAAATATCATTGTTCAACCAGTTACAGACCCCAGTCAAACCCGAGCTCCTGGTATAGCTTCGGAACTGGAAGTCATGGACGGAACATCACCTAATGAATTTTATTTCATTTTACCCGCAAGATATGACGGTGCCATTGTGACTGCAAACTTTATTTCGACAGAAGCTACAGAGATTGATGATTTAAGTGGGATTACCAATCAGTTTGGAAACTATAAGTTTAGTTCAACCTTCTCTCCTTCTAAAACCCCAGCAGATGGTATAGGAACTTCAACTAAACCTTTTAGAGGTTCTCTACAGGGCTATATTGATGCAAGTGGAGAGATTAAGGTGATTAGTTTGTCTAAACCATTGTTTGACTATGTGAAGGATGCAACTATTAAGAATATTGTTGTGGAAGGTACGATTAGTGGTTCTGGCAATGTGGGTGCTATTGCTGGAAATGCTTTAGGAGCTTCGCGCATCTATAACTGTGGTGTATTGGCCACAGGAAGTACTGTAGAAAAAGACGAAGATGGTTATGATAAGATTACCTCGTCCAGTAGTTCCGTTATTGGCACCAACTATGTAGGTAGTATTGTGGGTTTGCTTGACGGCAGTTCGCGTATCATCAACTGCTATAGTTATGCCAATGTTTCCGGAGGTAATTATGTAGGTGGTATTGTGGGTTATAACAACGTTGCTACCACTGCCAGCAACCTTCAGACGATGGTGATGAACTGCATGTTCTATGGTGAAGTCAGTGGTTCTTCGATAGCTCCCATATACAACGGTGAGATTATCACCAACGATGGCGATGCAGACGGCGTTAACAACTTCAACTATTTCCGCCTAGAATCATCTTACATTCAGGATAACACTATTACCAAAGTATATAACTGTGCCCTTGGTGCCGAGACACGTTTCCTGCAGCGATTCGAATTCTACCGCCATTTGCTGAATAGTAACCGTGAATTGGCTGCTTGGTGGGCTACGGGCGATGCTGACAATAAGGACGAGATGATGAAATGGGTATTGGAGCCTAGCCAGATAGGATCCTCCACACCCTATCCTATCCTTAAGACTCCAGATAAATATGCTTCGGTGGTCAATTATACTCCCAGCACGACAGCCTACGATGAAGCAAACCGCAACAAGGGACTTAAACTGACTCGCGAAGGCGACGGTGGTGTGCTACAAGTTACCATACAGATGGGATCTACTAAATTCTCTGCCCCGTCAAGTGCTGGCTTTAAGTCTGGTGTAACAGGCAGTTTTGATCTCACCATTACCGATAAGGATTTTGAGCATTTCAATTATAACTACGGTAAGGTGCAATTGCCCTATTATAATGATTATTGTGATGGTAACTATACAGGAAACCGCGTGGTTACCGGCTGGAAGATTATTAGTATCACGGGTGGCACGGCGGGAAGTTACTCTACCGGAGATGATGTTACCTACAATGACAAAGGTGAATTGACAGCAACACCCTACAACTTTGCCGACCGCAAATGTAAGAATAAAGACCTTTACTCCGAAAGTGGCCGTGTTTTCAACCAAGGTGCCTACTGGGATGTTCCCGAAGGGGTGACTGCCATCACCATCGAGCCTTATTGGGGTAAGGCGGTTTATCTGTCCGATGCCTACTGGGATGTGACCTATAAGAATGGTACTGGAACTGATCTCACTAAAGCCGGATCTACAGAAGATGCCATGACTACTGCCGCCAATGTCACTACCGTCGGCGGAGGTAAACACTATGAAAACGGCAAGAAATATAATCTTGCTACCCGTAGTCGTGATGATGCTGGTCAGATTGTCTATACTTCCATGAGCAATGCTATCTCAAGTAATGGTTCTGCACTTTTTTCGGAGAGTGTTACGAATCCCACCGTTTATGATTATGCTGTGGTGCTTGTGGGTAATTATCATCATACTGCTGCCATAGAAGCAAATAAGAACTATACAGTTACCTCTATTGACCTTGATGGCGACAATGAGCCGGACTATTCTCTCATGCTTCGCTTTAACGGCCGTCTGGCTTTCCATCCTGTAAAATACGATTTTCTGAACCTGATAGGCCTCGGTATGGCACAGAAGACCACCGGCGGCACAGGTTCATACAATCTTGGTATCATGCAGCCCAAGGCTTGGTTCGAGGTGACCAACACCGCCCTTTTCCGTGTTACTCAGTTTGAATACGATAAGGGTAGGACAAAGAGTCCCTATATCTTACAGGGAGGTGTTATTGAGCAGTGGGTTACCCAACAGGACAATGCCGGAGATGGGGTAAGTTACTTCCACATAGGAGGAAATGTATGGTTCAAGGAATTCCACAGAGGCTCCCACCAAGATAATGCTAACAAGAGCACTCCTCACCCCCCCTTGTCTGTCACTGGCGGTGATTTCTCTAAGTTCTACCTTACAGGCTATTATCAGTCTCAGGCCACCATTTACGATGATAATGCCGAGTGCTATATCAACGGAGGTCGCTTCGGAGAGATTGCTGGTGCCGGTATGGAAGGTATTGGTACTTCAGATAGCAAAGGCAACATTACCTGGATTATTGATAATGCCGATATCAAGGAGTTCTATGGCGGTGGAATCAACCATGCTAAACCTGTGCATGGTAATATTCACACCATCATCAGCAACAGCCATGTGGATGTTTTCTGCGGTGGTCCCAAGTTCGGAAATATGGCGGCTGGTCGCACTGTCACCACTTCTGCCACCAACTGCACTTTTGGCACTTATTTCGGTGCAGGCTACGGCGGTAACTCCTACAGCCGCGACGCACCGAGAAACCACAATAATATATTAAACTTCCCCCATAACGATAAATCTGCTGGTAACCACACTTCTTGGAACAACTGGTTGTCGGATAAATACAAGCAGAGCTATGTTGCCAATAAAGGTGGTATATCCACCCAGTTTGACTATCAGTTCTTGCCAATGTCGAGCAACACTGATAATGTGGCACGTATTTTTGTCGATTATGTCGCCTTCTCATTGGCCACTTGTCATAACGTCACTTCTTCTTTGACAGGTTGCACCATTACAGGTCATTTCTATGGTGGTGGAAGTTTGGGAAAGGTTGATGGAAATGTTACCTCAACGCTTTCCAACTGCAAGGTAAATGGCAATGTATATGGGGCAGGCTATTCCGCTTCTTTGCCAACAGTCGATGTGATGAGTGTTGGTTTCCAGACTGAACCTTATTATTATACAGACCTCGGTACTTATCGTAAGGGAGTCTTCCCTGCAACTACCCCTTATACTTGGCAACATGGCGCTGCCATCAGTGTCGACAATGTAAATCATATCCTTTATACCACAGAAGACCTTGATGCCCTTGGCACGGTTGAGGGTAAGGTTACGTTGAACATTGAGGGAGAAAAGACTTCTGTCACAGGAAATATTTATGGAGGCGGTCAGTCGAGTGATGTGTATGGTGTTAACACTTCAAATGAAATTACTAGTGAAGTTGAGATAAATATCAAGGATGGCTCGATGACCGATGTCTATGGTGGTGGTGAAGGTAAAAACACTATAGTCGGTGGTAATGTAGTAGTTAATATTGGTGCAAAAGCCACAAATGGAGATCTAAGTGGAAATGCTATTATTTCTGGTAATGTATATGGTGGTAGTGCCCTTGGTGCTGTGAATGCATCATCTACAAAAGATGAAAATGGCGATGTTGCTAGTTATGTGCCACTTTCAGGAAAAACAACGGCAGTTAATATTTATGGCTGTACTAGCATTGCTAACGTCTTTGGTGGTGGATTAGGCCAATTGGAAAGTGGTACATCGGGACAGCCTAATTATAAGCCTTTCATTGCTGCTCAGAACTTCGGTGACGTGACGGTTACTATGGAAGGCGGAAAAGTCAGTACAGCCATCTATGGCGGTAGCAATGAGAATGGTGTGCTGAAAGGCAAGGCTACAGTGACACTAAAAAACGGAACAGTAGGAACAGCAGTGACATCAGGAGACCCAAACAACGTGGTCTTTGGTGGTGGTAAAGGTCAACCCACACTTGTAGAAGGTGATGTGGAAGTAAACATCGGAGAAACTACTCAGACTGAAGGTGGCGCAACTATTAATGGTAGTGTCTATGGTGGTTCTGCTTTGGGTAATGTGAATGCGACGAAGAATGGAACTGCAGTAGAAAGTACAACAAAGCAGGATCCTGCTTATCCAACGGATCCCACCAAGACAATTCCAACAGAGACAACCGTTACACTGAATAGGGGTACTGTCGGTGGTGATATTTATGGTGGTGCCCTTGGTTATTTACATACAACGTCTGAAACAGAAAGCGATGATGTTGCTGCTAACGTATATGGCCCCGTAACGGTCACAGTCAATGGTGGTACAGCCCGAAATGTGTTCGGTTGTAATAATAAATTAGGTACACCGAAGAACACGGTAGCTGTGACAGTTAACGGAACGGCAGCCCATATTGACGAAGATAATACAACCACTCCAGTAACTCCTGCCGTGTTTGCTTTGGGTGCAGTTTATGGCGGTGGTAATGAGGCTCATTATGTGCCAACGGCCAGTGGAGTTGAAGCACCTGTTGTGACCATCAACGGTTGTGCTAGTAGTATCGAATACGTCTATGGCGGTGGTAATGCTGCCAACGTACCAGCTACCAGTGTAACTGTCAATGGCGGTATCATCGGCTACGTCTTTGGTGGCGGTCATGGCGACAAGAATGCCTCTCCGGCTACTGAGGCTAATGTGACGGGTGTTGTCGATATTGACATTAATGGCGGTACCATCAGTTACATCTTTGGTGGTAGTAACAGTAAAGGAACTATCGGCGGTGATATAACTTTGGATATAAACAAGACAGGTACCTGTGCTATGAAAATTGCTGAGGTGTATGGCGGTGGTAATGAGGCAGACGGTAAGGCTGCCACTATTACCATTGGTTGCACGGGCGATCTCGTTACTGGTGATGATGGACATGCATCACATCCAGAGAATATCGGTACCACTTTGGAAGGTATTGGAGCACTCTATGGCGGTGCCAACAAAGCCGATGTCGGTACAGCAGAAGCGGCCTCAAACATCACGCTGAACATCAATAGTGGTATAGTTGCTAATGTGTTTGGTGGTAACAATACCAGCGGTACGATTTATGGTACAATCGAGGTTAACATTAATAAGACTTCTGAGGCTTGTGGCTGGTATGTGGGCAATGTCTTTGGCGGTGGTAATAAGGCTGAGTATAGTGGCACTCCTACTGTCAATATCCAAAATGGTAAGGTGAGCCGAAATGTCTATGGTGGTGGTAACGAAGCTGGTGTAGGTGGTTCGAAAGTAGACATGACTGGCGGTATTGTGCTGGGCAATGTATTCGGTGGCTGTAATACCAGCGGCACAGTTTCTGGTGATACCCAGGTGAATGTTACTGGCGGCACAATAGGTGAGGGTAGTATTACAAAAGATACTAACGGCAAAATTACAGCGTTTAGTCGTACTACAAAGGGTAATGTCCATGGTGGTGGTTATGGTAAGGACACTTACGTGAAAGGGAATGTAGAGGTGAATATTGGAAGTGCGACAACCGTTTCTTCAACAACTACATACAGTGGAACAGCAGAAATCTATGGCGATGTCTATGGTGGTGGCGCTCTGGGACATGTGAATGCTTATCTGGATGGAACGACGCTTACATACAGTTCAGATAAAACGACTACCGTCAATCTGAATAAGGGTACGATTTATGGTGATGCTTACGGTGGCGGTCTTGGTGATGCAAATAATGCTGCATACGTTGGTGGTACTGTGAACGTGAATCAGAATGAGGTGGCTTATATTATTGATTATGAAAATACTACAGATGTAGATCCAACAGACCCAGACCCAACTAATCCAACCAAATTTATACAGGTGGTGAAGAGTGGTCGTATCTTTGGCTGTAACAATCTGAATGGTTATCCTTTGGAAAATGTTACAGTGACAGTTAATAAGACTGTTGCGGGTAATGTCACGAGAACCTCGGGTACTTTAGATCATACTAAGTTGGCTGATGATCCCAGTCTTTCTTATGAATTGGCAGCTGTATATGGCGGTGGTAATCTGGCTTCATTTACAGCGACAAACAAGAAGACAATTGTTCTTATCAAGGGTTGTGATGATACCAGCATTGAGACGGTCTATGGCGGTGGTAATGCCGCTGCCGTTCCTGAGACGGATGTGAAAGTCCAGAGCGCATACGAGATAGGTTCTGTCTTCGGCGGTGGTAATGGTAAAGACAAGTATTACAATGGTACAACATGGGTGGCCAATCCTGGAGCCAATGTCAGTGGCGATGCTCACACCGTGCTGTATGGCGGTATCATCCATGAGGCATACGGTGGAAGTAATAAAAAAGGTACCATTTCTGGCAATATTACCATTGATATGTCAGATACTCATCTTAATGGAGACAATTGTGATCTGCACGTTGGAAAGTTTGTGGGTGCCGGTAAGGATGCCGATGCCAATGGTGTGAAGATGATCGTTGGCTGTAAACCCAGTCAAAAGACTCCTATTATTTATTTTGGTGCTGATAATGCCAATATCAATGGTGATGTGGAAGTGACTATCACCAGCGGTAACTATGGAAAGGTGTTCGCTGGAAATAACGCAGGGGGTGCTATCTTAGGAAAAATCATCTTGAATATTGAGGAGACTGGCAATTGTGAAACTCCCATCACTATCGATGAACTCTACCTTGGTGGTAACGAGGCTGCTTATTCTGTCTATGGCTATTATAAGGACGCTACTGACGGCAAATTGTATCCAATAGGTAAAGATGGAAAAGACAAAGATGGAACAGCAAGAAAGCCTGTGAGGTGGGATAGCACTACCGAACAATATGTCGAGATTTCAGGAACAGGAAATGATACATTCACACCATACGCCGATCCGATACTGAATGTCATTTCTTGTACCAGCATCGGCCAGATATTTGGTGGTGGCTATGGAGAAGGTGCTGTTATGTATGCTAATCCGACGGTGAATATTAACATGATTCCAGGGTCAAAGGCTACACTCATAGATCTTGACGGTGACGGTAATCCAGACAACGATGCCACAGCTTTGGGTGCTATCGGCAATGTCTATGGCGGTGGTAATGCTGCAGATGTCATTGGTAATACGACGGTCAACATCGGTACGGAGACAACCATCAGCATGAATACCGAACCGGCTCATCTTGGCGAGGGCAAATATACCTATAATACGGAAACTGGTAAATATGATGGCGTCGCTGTCATAGGTGCCAATATTACTGGCAATGTGTTTGGTGCTGGTAAGGGTTCGGAAACCGATGTCACTAAGGCAATGGTATCAGGCAACAGTATTATCGTTATGAAGGGCGGCTCGGTGAAGAAGAGCGTCTATGGCGGTGGCGAGCTGTCGCAGGTGGCAGGTAATACAGACATTACCGTTGCTGGCGGTACCATTGGTACGCCCAATGAAGGCAGTACAGTGTACGGCGGTGCTACGTATGGTAATGTCTATGGTGGTGGTCAGGGTAATACCACAACTCCCGATGCTGGTCTTATCAAGGGTAATACCAAGATTACAGTCCAAAACACTGTTGTAGATGAGAACACGACTATAACCCCCAACATCTTACATAATATCTATGGTGGTGGTGCGTATGGTTCGGTTGGAACAATTACCCGTGATGCTAATGGTGCGACCTATGTACCTGGAAGAACTACTAATATTTTGAACATGCCTACAGCTTGGGCAAGGAAATCAGGGAATACAGGCACTGACACAGGAAATACGGAAATTTATATCAACGGCGGACAAATCGGTACAAATGGTAACGAGAATGGTATGATATTCGGTTCGTCGCGTGGTGATGTTTCCACACCTTATGGTGCAAACGCAGAAAATCCTTATGGCACAGATGTAGACAAGAACGACCGCTTGGCTTGGGTATATGATACTAAGGTTGTAATCGGTCAATCGGGTAATCCAGACATCAGAGGCTCTGTCTATGGTAGTGGTGAGAACGGACATGTCTTTAACAATACTGATGTACAGATTCATAACGGAAAGGTAGGTATTGATGATACAGGGAAAATTACCGATCCAGTGACTAATATCGAATATACGGGCGCCGACTATCCTAAACGTGGCAACGTCTATGGTGGCGGTTGCGGTGAGGATGATTATACCGTCTCTGGTGTAAAATATTTCAACCCATTGGCAGGTATTGTGCTTGGCGATACAAAGGTGACCATTGATGGCGGAAAAGTCGTCCATAATGTCTATGGTGCCGGTGCTTTAGGTTCTGTAGGTGGTAAGACCACCATCGAGATTAGTGCAGGTCAGGTTGGTGACGATGGCGTGGGTGATGGTGATGTCTATGGTGCTGCCCGTGGTAAAGTGGGTCTCACTCAAGAGAACATCGCACAGGTTCGTGAAACGAGTGTTACCATCTCGTCGACTGCTGATGTCAAGGCAAGTGTCTATGGTGGTGGTGAGGCCGGTAATGTCAGAGAGAACACGGCTGTCAGTATGACTGGAGGTACCGTTGGCGAGAATGTCTATGGCGGCGGTAACTTAGGCTACGTGGGAACTTTTACTACTTCGACGAATACAGGAACTGGAAGCACGGAATATATTTTTACAGATACTGAAGGTAACGCCAATACCACTGCCAATAGTGACAACAAGAATACTGGTGTTTGTACTGTTACAATTTCTGGCGGTAAGGTGGGCCCTGATACTCCGACGGAGACCAAACCCGGTAATGTGTTCGGAGCTGGCAAGGGTTCTTCAGAAACATTCGAGTGTGAGCCCGCTATGGTATATAGCACGAATGTCATTATCAGCGATGGTATTGTGAATGGTACTGTCTATGGTGGCGGCGAGGTAGGCCGAGTAGAAAACAACACGGTGGTAACAATAGGAACCCAAGGAGAAACGGATGGGTCTAATAAGCCTGATATTAAAGGTAACGTTTTCGCTGCTGGTAAGGGTCTCAACACACATGGATATTCGGCTCTGGTTCGTGGCGACAGTAAAGTGACGGTTCAGGGTATAGCCCATGTCGGACACAGTGTCTTTGGTGGTGGTGAGATTGCTACGGTGGGTAGATATGTGGTCGTAGATAATCTGCCGACAACAAACACCAGTGGTGGTGATTGTATCGTAGAAATCAAAGGCAATGCCCATATCGCAGAAGATGTCTATGGTGCCGGTAAGGGGGTTCTGCCTTATGAAGGGTATACTTCTTCAGAAACTCCCTGGAGTAAGACGTCCACTGGTTCTACGCAATATACAGATGCCAATCGAGCTGACTACTTTAAGTATATTACTACGCTGGCTATAGTCAGTGATACCCATGTGACTGTGACAGGAAACGCTACTGTTGGCGGTTCCGTCTATGGCGGTGGTCAGAAAGGTTTTGTGCAGACAGATACTGATGTGGAGATTCAAGGTTCTTGCGCGATTGGCACGGCTAGTACGACCACGGGAGGTAACGTCTTTGGCGGTGGACTGGGTGATGCTTCTGTTGCTGGTTATGCAGAGGCAGGCCGTGTGAAGGGAAATACCAACCTCGAAGTCAGCGGTGGTAATGTGTATGGCAACGTCTATGGCGGCGGTAGCTTGGGCGACGTGGGTACCATTGTCAAGAGTGCTGATTATAATTATAAGTGGACTAACGAGACCAATCCCAGTGAGACTTACACTTACAACAATACCGGACTTTGTACTGTTGAAATTAATGGCGGTATCATAGGTGTTGATAATCCTACAAACGCTTCTGAACATGGCAATGTGTTTGGAGCTGGTAAGGGTAAAGACGACACCTACTGGTGTGAGAAGGCCATGGTGTACAAGACAAATGTCACAATTAATAAAGGTACAGTAAAAGGTAACGTTTATGGCGGTGGTCAGATTGGCCGCGTGGAAAATAACGCGGTGGTAACGATAGGACCGGCTTCAGGAGATGATGTTGCTGATATCAAAGGTAACGTATTCGGAGCAGGTGCAGGTTTGAATACTCATGGCTATTCGGCATTGGTACGTGGTAACGCTACCGTCACTGTTCAGGGTAAAGCCCAAGTTGGACAAAGCGTCTATGGTGGTGGTGAAACAGCATCGGTGGGAAGATTTGTTGTAAATACCGAAACGTCATTACCAACAGAACCGCTAAGTGGTGGAACATGTACCGTCACAGTCAATGGTGAAGCCGCAATTACGGGCAATGTCTATGGAGCTTGTAAGGGAATCACTCCTGATTATGCTAATGCTACCATACATTGGAAGAATGATAATAAGTCGCATAATTTTGATGATGAGGCTGATTACCTTAAGTTCCTTAAAACACTGGCCTTAACCAGCAATACCGATGTGACCATCGGTGGTAGTGCTACTATTGGTGGTGATGTCTATGGCGGTGGACAGAGAGGTATTACCTTAGGTTATGTGGAGGTCGATGTGACTGGCGGTACCATTACCAAAGATGTTTATGGCGGTGGTGCTTTGGCAGACACGAACACCAGCAATTGGGATGGGTCGTCATTAACAGCTAAATATTATGAGGTTACTGGCCTCACTGTTGGAACGTCTGTTGTAACAGGTTTGTACACAAAGAATGGCGATAAATATACGGCGGCTACGGGTACGGCTCAATCAGGTATCAAATATTATAGGTTGACAAATACCAAAGTTAGTCTGATGGGTGGAAAAATCCTAGGTGCAGCCTATGGTGGTGGTTTAGGTCAAAAGACTGGTGTGGATAATGCAACCAGTGATGTTGAGGCTATGGTCTATGGTGACGTGCTGGTTGACCTGAACGGAACGACAACCATGAGCGACGGAAAAGCTACAGTTAATGGTGTGGCGACGACGTATGCCGCGGGTTGTGTCGTTAATGAAATATTTGGTGGTAATAATGTTAACGGTTCACCGAAGGGTGACGTGATGGTGCATGTTTATGCTACTCAGAATAAGAATGAGGAAGATATTATAACAAAGGATGCGGGTAATTACGATGTGACAGCCGTGTATGGTGGTGGTAATCAGTCTGCGTACGTGCCTGCAACGGCTTATCATCCTACGAATGCTCCAGCCGGTTCAAAGACCCAAGTTATCATTGAGGGATGTAGCACGACCAGTATCGAGAACGTCTATGGTGGTGGTAATGCTGCTGCTGTGCCAGAGACGAATGTGGAAATCAGATCTGCTTTTGAAATCTACAACGTCTTCGGTGGCGGTAATGGATATAGTGCCACAAAGAATCACACAGATCCCACGGCAGCCAACTACAATCCTGGTGCTGATGTTGGTACTCTTGACAAAGGAACATCGACATATGGTACAGGTAACGCTAATACGTTATTAATAGGTGGTCATATCCACGAGGCCTACGGAGGTAGTAACCAGGAGGGTAAGATTATGGGTAATGTCAACATCAATACCAATCCAAAGGATGAATCTGAGGACGGTTACTGTGCTCTGAATGTCGAGAAGTTGGTTGGTGCAGGTAAGAATGCCGATGTCGATGGCGACTTGATTATGATTCTGGGTTGTAAGCCAACCACGAAGACTCCGTTAGTCTTTGCCGGTGCCGATAATGCCGACGTGAATGGTAACGTGGAACTGACGATTACCAGTGGAACGTTCGGACAGGTATTTGGTGGAAATAACCTGGGTGGTGTCATCAAGGGACATATTAAACTGAATATCGAGGAGACAGGGTGTAACCCAATCCGTATTGATTCACTCTATCTTGGCGGTAATCAGGCTGCATACTCAATATATGGTTATTATAATAAAGGAACGGAAGAGAATCCTGATCTTCAGCCAAGAACGGCTGAGATGGAGGCTGTAGGCAGTTCTAATCCTGGTTATATTGCGCCTGTAGGGAATCCTTCCAATACTGACGGGAAGCATCCGTTCCCATACGCTCAGCCTGTGCTGAATGTAATTTCTGCCACCAGCATTGGAAAGGTGTTTGGTGGTGGTTTAGGTGAGGGTGCTGTTATGCATGCTGACCCGACGGTGAACATCAATATGATTCCGGGTGTATTTGCTACTCAGGAATTAGGTGGTCCTCATAAGCTTGGTACAATCGGTGATGTCTATGGCGGTGGTAATGAGGCTGTGGTTTATGGTAAAACGACTGTAAACGTTGGAACGGCAGAAACAGTAACGATGACCTCCGTTAGTGACGATGCAACGACAACAACAGTTGATGAGAGCAAGCCATATGTCGAAGGTGCTCGTATTGTCGGTAATATCTTCGGTGGCGGTAATCAGGCTAATATCGAAGGCAGTACCGAGGTTAACATCGGTACGATGACCTATGCAAATGAAAATTATGAGGGCGTTAGTATCAAATGCTTGGAGAACAATGCTGAGCATCCAGATAACGAAGAGAAGACTGGTATGGTATTCGGTGGCGGTAATGCAGCTGATGTGACTGGTAATACAGTCGTCAACTTTGCTGGTGGTTATGTGGAGAACCGCATCTATGGTGGTGGTAACTTAGGATCGGTAGGAACATTTACCAAAAATACTGCAGGAAAGCCTGATTCTTGGACATCAGGCGGTAAGTGTACAGTTACTGTCAGTGGCGGTAAGTTGGGTAAGGACAATATGAAGATGCCTGACGATTTCGGCTATGTTTTCGGAGCCAGCCGTGGTGAGGTAAGAGATACTACCGTAGCAGAATATGCAGATCTTCGATTTAAGACTTATGTTAAAGAGACCGAGGTGGTTATCAAGGGTGATGCCTTTATTCTTGGTGGTGTCTATGGTGGTAGTGAGAATGGCCATGTGCGTGGTGATACATGGGTGAAGATTCAAGGTGGCCAGATTGGTTGTGGCACGGGAACGACTATACCTTATGATGAAACAAAGTTTATTGATCCTTCTGATCCTCAATCACCTGTGACTACTACTAATGCGCTGGCTACATGTGCTGCGTTCCCGTATGACGCGGTAACAACTGGTAAACCTTACGATCCTTATCATGGTACAGCAGGTTATGACTCTAAGGGAGGCGCAGCTGCTACTGGTGATGATGGCGCTAATGATGGCCATACCTTCTATGGCAATGTCTTTGGTGGCGGTTCTGGTTTCTTCCCATACGCTGCAGGTAAGTGGTTACGCTCTGCAGGATTGGTGGAAGGCAATACCAGGGTAGATATCGAAGGTGGTCATATCCTCTCGAACGTCTATGGCGGTAATGAGCAGACTGATGTCTATGGTACTTGTACGATTAATATGTCGGGAGGTACTATCGGCGTGCCTCGTACCAAGGAACAGATTCAGGGGCATCCTGTGATTGGCAACCTCTTCGGTGCTGGTAAGGGTGACAAGCGTGTACTCTTCAATACCTGGACAAACGTGGGTAACACCAGTGTCAACGTGACAGGTGGTATCGTCTATGGTTCTGTATTCGGTGGCGGTGAGGACGGTCACGTACTTGGCAACGCTACGACATTGATTGAGCAGGCTAACGAGAAGACTATTACGATCGGCTCTACGGGTGAATCGACAGCAGATGGTAATGTGTTTGGTGGAGGACGTGGTTCTGAAACGGCACTGACCGCTGGTGTGGTAGGCGGTAATGTCAGTCTCACCATTAAGAGTGGTAAGATACTCGGTAATGTCTATGGTGGCGGACGATTAGCTTCTGTAGGAACGAACTTTACAGATCCGAATGATACCAAATATGGTCAGCTGCAGGAGGGTGATACTCATGGTAACATTACGATGAACATCGATGGCGGTACTATTGGTATTGCCACTTCTGAGACGGGTGTCAATGGTAATATCTATGGTGGTAGTAAGGGTGTAGATGGACAGTTCGATTTGGGTATCGTCAGATCAACTACCATCAATATGACTGGTGGTACAGCTTACGCTAGTGTCTATGGCGGAGGTGAGTTAGCCCAAGTTGTTGGAACTCATACAACAGACGGAAAAGACTTAGGTACAGAGATCAACATCAGTGGCGGTATCATTGGTAAATCTGGTAAGGGTGGTGCCACATGGGGTAATGTCTATGGCGGTGGTAAGGGTAATACGACCCATGTAGCAGCAGGTCTTATCAAGACGAATGCTTTTGTTAAGATTAGTGGCACATCTGAATCGCCTGTCATACACCATAATATATATGGTGGCGGTGCTTATGGCTCGGTAGGAGATTTTAAATATGATACGAATAACTACATCACGGGTTTAAATACTGACAATACGGGTAAGGCTTATATCACCATTTTGGGCGGTAAGATAGGGAAGGACGGTAAGGAGAACGGTATGATCTTCGGTTCTTCTCGTGGTGACGTGGGTGGTATTGGAGAAATCCACGATAAGCTGGCTTGGGTTTATGATACTGAAGTTACCATTGGTGGAGGAGAAACAACGCCACAGATTGTTGGTTCAGTCTATGGTGGTGGCGAGAATGGTCATAATTACCATGATGCAGTGGTGAATATTCATAGTGGAACCATCGGTATTGCTTCTGGTGACCCAATTACCAGCAATAACGGAACTCCTGATGATACTTCAGATGACATCACTTATAATGGTGCTGAATATCCATACCGTGGTAACGTCTATGGTGGTGGCTGCGGTACGGACAAGTATTATTCTGACCTATCTTTAATCACAGGAACCCATACAGCCAATGACGGTGAAGGCGATAAATACAACCCATTGGCCGGTATCTTGTATGGCAATGCCACGGTCAATATCGATGGTGGTACAGTCGTTCGCAATGTCTATGGTGCTGGTGCTATGGGTTCGGTGGGTAAAACGGTTACTACTGGAGGTGTATCGAAAACCACAGGTGGTGTGACCACGATCAGTATCAGCGGCGGTCAAGTCGGTGTTGACGGTACGGCTGGCGACGGTAATGTCTTTGGTGCAGCCCGCGGTGATACTCTTGCTACCAGCAACGAATTCGCTCTGGTAAGAAAAGAAACCAGCGTATCTATCAGCGGTAACGCCTCTGTCAAAGGCAATGTCTATGGTGGTGGCGAGTTAGGCTGTGTGGGAGTATATGCCATGTCTTCTGATATGAGGACGTTTACATGGAAAGATACTGACGGCAATAACAATACTGCAGACAATAACAAGAACACTGGTGTTTGCAAGGTAACTGTCTCAGGTGGTACAATAGGTTCAGGTGCAGTAGGTACGGGCCATGTGTTCGGAGCCGGAAAGGGTAAGGACGACACCTTCTGGTGTGAGAAAGGTATCGCTTACAGCACAGATGTCAGCGTTACTGACGGTACTGTGAAAGGTAACGTCTATGGTGGCGGCGAGGTTGGTCGCGTGGAAACTGACACTAAGGTGCAGATAGGAGATGGAGTAGGAGAAGAAGGTGGAGCAGCAGCTCCCACTATTACGGGCAGCGTCTTCGGTGGCGGTGCTGGTGTAGAGACACATGGCTACTCGGCTCTGGTACGTGGCAATACTACCGTCAACGTTGAGGGCAATGCCAGTGTAGGACATAGCGTCTATGGCGGTGGTGAGATAGCTTCGGTGGGCAAATATGGTCTTGACAGTCAGAACATGCCATCAATTTTGCAAGGCGGTGGCTATTGTTATGTCACTGTTAAGGGCCATGCCACCATTACAGATGATGTCTTTGGTGCCGGTGAGGGTGTCAAGTCTCATTTCGATAATACGAATGAAGACCTTTCGAAACGCTCCAGACGCATGACGCTCAAGAGTGATTGGACATCTCGCGAAGGGGCTGACCGATTTGAATGGAATTATCTTGAGAATGAGTCCGCTTATTCAACGTATCTTGAGACTTTGGCTTTGGCCACCCATCCCGAAGTGGCCATTGACGGGAATGCCTCCATCGGTGGCTCCGTCTTTGGCGGCGGTGAGCTAGGTCTTACGAAGGGCAGTGTCATTGTCAACATCAATGGCGGAAAGATTAACGAGGATGTGTATGGTGGCGGTTCATTGGCCAATTCGAACACGACAAGCTTAGTTGATCTCGACGGTGACGGAGTAACGGAAACCATTCATCCTACAACAACAGTCAACTTGTTTGGCGGACTCATTGGTGGTGATGCATACGGTGGTGGTCTGGGACGACTGGCAGCTACTGGTGTTACAGCTATTGAGGCTAAGGTCTTTGGCGATGTCGCTGTGAATCTGGGTAATGCTGAAAGGACTACTGCGACAGCCTTCGAAGTCAATAAATATTCTGAAGGTACTCATGCTGGTATCGTCAAGAGTGGTCGTGTGTTTGGCTGTAACAACCTGAACGGTTCACCGCAAGGCAATGTGACGGTGACAGTCAATAAAACAATGAAGGGTAATACCGAAAAGACCGCTTCTGGTAATCTCAAGAGTGAGGACGCATCGAAACATAGCTATCATGTGGCTGCCGTCTATGGTGGTGGTAACCTGGCAGGCAAAACAGTTGGCGGTTCTACCAACGTTATCATTAACGGTTGTGATGTCAGCATTCGCAGCGTTTATGGTGGTGGTAATGCCGCTGAGGTTCCTGCAACGGATGTGCTTGTAAACGGTGCATACGAGATTGGAGAAGTGTATGGTGGTGGTAACGGTAAGGACGACTATACGCTGGACGGAGGTGCCAATTGGATTGAAAACCCCGGTGCCAATGTCAATGGTAATACGAACACGCTGTTGCAAGGTGGACTTATCCATGAGGCATACGGTGGTAGTAATGAGAAGGGTACTATTGTAGGAAGTGTATCTATCAATACAGCTGATGATAGACCTGCAGATTGTTCTGATTGTCCATTGGACGTAGAAAAGCTTGTCGGTGCAGGAAAGAATGCCGATGTCAATGGCGATTTGATCATGATCTTAGGCTGTAAGCCGACGACGAAGACTCCTCTGGTCTTTGGCGGTGCTGATAATGCGAATGTAAACGGAAACGTCGAAATGACCATTACCAGTGGAACCTTTGGTCAGGTGTTCGGTGGTAACAACTTGGGCGGTGTCATCAGGGGACATATTATTCTGAATATTGAGGAGACTGGCTGTAATCCTATCAAGATTGATTCACTTTATCTTGGTGGAAACCAGGCTGCATACTCAATATATGGCTATTATAATAATGGAACGGAAGAGAATCCTGATCTTCAGCCAAGAACGGCTGCTATGGAGGCTGTAGCCAAGACCGATCCGAATTATATAGCACCTGTTGGGAATCCTTCAAATGAGGATGAAAGACATCCATTCCCATACGCACAGCCCGTGCTGAATGTCGTTTCTTGTACCAGCATTGGCAAGGTGTTTGGTGGCGGTCTGGGTACGGGAGCCATCATGCATGCAGATCCGACTGTGAACATCAACATGATTCCTGGCGCATTTGCCAATGATTCCGAAAAGGGTGTTCCTGCCGTTATGACAGCCAAGGGACTGTCATCTGATGACAACCCCAATAATCTGGGTATTATTGGTGATGTCTATGGCGGTGGTAACGAGGCTAATGTTGAGGGTAATACTCATGTGAATATTGGAACTGCTTCGACAGTGCAATTGCATGAGAGCCTAAAAGCAGATGGTGTTACCTATATTATGAGTGGCGACAAAGAAGTTAAGGGTGCCTATATCACTGGCAACGTGTTTGGTGGTGGTAAGGGTAAAGCTGACACCTTCACCTGTGAGAAAGCCATGATTGGAGAAGACGGTGATGGCGTAGCTCATCCAGAAGGCGGGACAAATGTCACCATCGGAAATGGTACGGTGTGTGGTGACGTCTATGGTGGTGGTGAGATTGGCCGCGTGGAGAAGAACACTGTGGTGACGATAGGACTCGAGACTGGAACCAGCGCTCCCGTTATCAAGGGTAACGTGTTCGGTGCCGGTAAGGGTCTTGAGACACACGGCTACTCTGCTCTGGTACGTGGTAACACGACTGTTACTGTTCAGGGTAATGCCAAGGTGAGAAAGAGTGTCTATGGCGGTGGTCAGATAGCCTCTGTTGCCAGATATCAAGTGGCCAAGACGGAGGCAGAAGCTGCTGAACATGGCGTGAAAATCGGTATGCCGTATGCACTGGCGAACAGCACCAGTGGCAATTGTAAGGTCACCATCACAGGCAATGCCGAGATAGGACCTGAATACGAAATGCAGATGACAAAGGCTGGTGGTCCTGACGACACAGGCTATGTATTCGGTGCCGGTAAGGGCGTACTGCCTAAGGTGTATGACTACACAGTTGCTGATGATGATCATATGCCCAAACGTATGATTGAGAAGGACGGCGTTAACACCTGGGAGTATTTCGATACGGAGGCCAAATATTTTGAATTCGTTCAGACGCTGGGTTTGGCCACAAATACTGACTTGACCATCGGTGACCATGCCTTCGTCAAGGGGGCTGTATATGGTGGCAGTGAGAATGGTATTGTACAGTACGATACTGATGTGAAGATCCAGGATGATTGTCAGATTGGTGCCGGTAACGGTGTAAATCGCCGTTATAATGAGGGCGAATGGGCTTCTGAGTCACTTGCCGAGTGTGCAAGCTGGAAATATGAGGCACCATATTCACCTTACGATCCATATGCGACATATAAGAACGATGCTGATGGTAAGTACTATTATGATGAGACCCATACAAGCTATGCTGAGGGTGGTGCCAACATTGCTACTGACGGTCACACCTACTATGGTAACGTATTCGGTGGTGGCTCAGGTTGTATACCATACTTTGATACCTTAGAAGGTAAGAGCCAGTATATCAGTACCGCAGGAATGGTGAAAGGTAATACGAACGTGACAATTACTGGTGGCCATGTCCTGACTAATGTCTATGGTGGTTGTGAGGCTACCAATGTATTGGGTACTGCCAAGATTACGATGACTGGTGGTACGATAGGTGTACCGCGTACTGATGCGGATATTGTCAAACACCCCCTTACAGGTTATCTCTTCGGTGCAGGTAAGGGTGACCAGCGTATTTTCTTTAACAAGGAGACGAATGTGAATGATGCTGTTGTTAAGGTTGAGGGCGGTAGAATATATGGTTCTGTCTATGGTGGCGGTGAAGACGGTCACGTATTGAGAAACGTGACGGTGACTATTGGTAAGACTGATAAGACAGGTCCGACGATTGGTACGAGAGGTACATCGTTCTACGATGGTCACGTATTCGGTGGTGGCCGTGGATTCGGTGGCGAGGCTTTGACAGCAGGTAACGTGGGTGGCTCTGTTGAGGTTAACATCGAGGGTGGCGAGACGCTCGGATCCGTCTATGGTGGTGGACGTCTGGCATCTGTTGGCTATGGCTTGTATCTGACGACGGAGGAAGGCTATGGCGTGATGCGTAGTGATACAGAGTATGACGGTTCTTATCAGAACCCGAGTACAGAACCTGCCTCATCGTTCTTCAACAAAGGCCGCGGACACATCATTATGAATATCAAGGGTGGTACGATTGGTAACGAAAATGCCACCGGTGATGGTGCGAAATATAGCGGAAATGTCTTTGGCGGATCGATGGGACGTCTGGATCTTTTGGATGGCACACGCAGTGAAATCTGGCCTTTGATGGCTCAGGTGAAGAGTACCGAAGTCAATGTCAGTGGTGACAACACGACCATCTGGCGTAACGTCTATGGTGGCGGTGAGTTGGGTACGGTCCGTGATGATGCCAAAGTGACAGTCAGTGGAGGTACCATTAGGCGTGATGTCTATGGTGGTGGTTATGGTAGTGAAGATAAAAACTATACCATCTTCTCCAAGAATGAATCTGGCACCAACAATACTTATGCCTATACACCAATGCAGTTCGCTGGTTGTGTGGGTAAGAGTACGACGGTGAATGTCAGTGGCGGTTATATCAGAAAGAGCGTCTATGGCGGTGGCGAGATGGCCTCTGTGGGTATCATTGACTATCGAGCTAAAGAGACAACATCTGAACCTGCGGCTGACAAGGTGAAAATAGGTCCAATTAAAGGAAAAACGTATTATTATGAGAACATCGTTAAGCACGGGGATGAAACCAAGGAGTTCGCTTTAAGCTGGCCTTACGAGTTTAAATATGTAGAAGGCTTTGAGGGTGCAACGCATGTCAACATCACAGGTGGACGTCTGGGTCTCAAGGGTAGTGACAAAGATGCGGCTCTTACAGATAATGGTGATGTGTATGGCGCTGGCAAGGGACTTGCGGGCGACTACAAGGACTATCTGTTCTGTGCGAACGTAGGCTCTACTGACGTGAAGATTGCGTACGGTTCCACTCTAACGACCTATGATCCCGAGGGTGAATGCATCGCTGGTGCCGTCTATGGCGGTGGTGAAGATGGCCATGTGATGGGCGATACCAAACTGACTATTTCGGGAGGTCTGATAAATCACTCCGTCTATGGAGCCGGTAGTGGAAAGGGTAAATTCGATGCAACCCTTAAGAAGATTGGTAAGGAAGAGAATTACGAAGCCAAGATCTATAGTATCACAGCTGGTAAGGTGTTTGGCAACTCGACGGTCGAGATGAGTGGTGGTTATGTGGTTCGCAATGTCTATGGTGGTGGTAATATGGGTTCTGTCGGTAAGGGTAACTATGCCGGTGGTGCTGATGACTATTCTACAGCGGGCTATGGTGAGAAGGTGGCCGGAAACCTGTGGGATGGCAGTAACAAGTTTAGTGAGGCCTTCCTGAACAGTGGTAAGTGTACGGTCAAGATTACTGGTGGTACCGTAGGCTATATTGACTCAACTGATCCTTCGAACAGTATGTATCCTTGGAATACTACTGCCAGTCTGCCTTACGGTAATGTATTTGGTGGCTGTCGCGGTGAGTCTGCACCGAACATCTCAGAGACACCACGTTATCTCTACAGTCCAGAGTTCTTCGTGGGCTATGCCAACGAGACAGAGGTGACGATCGAAGGCGATAATACCAAGATTCTCGGTTCTGTCTATGGCGGTGGTATGGATGGTCACGTGCGTCGTGATGCCCACGTCATTATCAATGGCGGTGAGATCGGATTGCCTTACACCGATGCCAACAAGACTCTCCTGAAGACGGAAGACATCAACAACATCCAGTGGCTGGCCCGTGGTAATGTCTATGGTTCTGGCTCTGGTATCGGTAAGTACCTGTATGACTTTGACTATGATGGTAAATACACCAGTACGGTTTCGTATAATGGTAGACAAACCAAGGAGGAAGATTTCAGTACATCTGCCGGTTCTGTGACCCGCTTCACAAAGGTTGAGATTAAGGGTGGTAAGATCTATCGCAATGTCTACGGCGGTGGTTCGCTGTCGAGTATCGGTGCCCCGAACATGGGACAGACTTATCATCTCTATAGCAAGGACGATGCAGGTCATAGCACAGAAGTTGGCAAGCAGTCGCTCAACGAGGTGATTATCTCTGGTGGTCAGATTGGTGAAGCCACGGGTGTCGCAGTCAACTATGGCGGTCATGCGTTTGGCGGTAGCCGTGGTGATGCCTCGTTGGATAACTCGCTTTTCTCTACCTCGATGTTTACGAAGGTGAACATTGGTGGCGGTAAGGTGCTCGGCAGCGTCTTCGGCGGTGGCGAGGTCGGTATCGTCAAGGGTAGTGTGGCTGTCAACGTCACTGGCGGTGAGGTGGCCAAGGATGTCTATGGCGGTGGTGCATTGGCAAATACCAATACCGCGAACTGGAACCCGACAGGCGGTACAGACGGAAAGGGCGCATGGGCTGATGGTCAGGTAACTGACGGCAAGACGACCTACACGACCACTGTCAATCTGCTGGGAGGAACCGTTGATGATGTCTTCGGTGGTGCTCTTGGTCAGAGAGTCGGCGATGTGACTGGCGGTACGCAAGATATTGAGGCCTTCGTATATGGAGATGTGAACGTCAACCTGAATGGTCTTGAAGCCAGTGACTATGTGGCAATCCATAACTCATTCGTGACGCCCCTTGATAAGGATGCTAATAATGTAACCACTTCTTATCGTGCCAATGACGGATGTATCGTGAAGGGTGAAGTCTATGGATGTAATAATATCAATGGTACGCCTAAGGGACATTCGAAGGTGCATGTGTTCAAGACCATGGCAAGGCCAGACCAGGCAGCAACGGCAGACAAGACTGCTGATGGCTACGATGTGGCAAAGGTCTTCGGTGGTGGTAACAATGCTGACTATGTGCCAGTCGATACCAAGTTGGCTACAGAGGTGATCATCGAGGGTTGCGACCTGACGAGTATCCATCAGGTTTACGGTGGTGGTAATGCTGCCGCCACGCCTGGTACTTCGGTACTTGTGAAGGGTACCAAGATCATCTACGAGGTATTCGGTGGTGGTAACGGTGAAGCAGAAGGTACGAAAGCCCATGTCGGCAAGAAAACCGCAGATGATTCAGATTACGACTTAGGCGAAGGTAAGGCTGAGGTAAAACTCATGGCCGGTAATGTCACCTACGTCTATGGTGGTAGTAACACGCATGGTGATATCCGCGGCGGGTCGTATGTAACCAACGTGACGAAAGACAGTTCACTCGGCTGTTGTGAGAAACTGAATGTCAAGGAGATCTTTGCCGGTGGTAAGAATGCCGACATGATCGGTGGTGCGAAGATTGTCATGGGATGTACCAACTCGGAAGACTGGGTTGAGGAAATCTATGCCGGCGCCAAGGCTGCAAACGTCGGAGGTGATGTCAGTCTGACACTGACCAGCGGAAAGTTCGGACGTGTATTCGGAGGCAATAAGGACAGTGGTGTCCTGGATGGCAGCATCACGGTGAACATCGAGGAGAATGCGAAGTGTGGTATACCTCTGATCATTGGTGAACTCTATGGCGGTGGCAATAAGGCTGCTTACTCTATCTATGGTTACAATGCTGACGGAACAGTGAAGACTTCGGGGGAGAAACTTCATGCATCGCCTGTGGTGAATGTGAGAGCCTTTACCAGCATTGGTAATATCTTTGGTGGTGGTTACGGTGAAAAAGCCGTCATGTATGGTAGCCCGACGATTAATATCAATGTGGTGAATAATAATCGTACGACTGGTAGTACCATCTCGACTGAGCTCACCAAGACCTTCGAAGAAGGTACGGATAATGAATATTCAGTGAAGATTCCTACGCATGTGGATGGTAAGATTGGTGCTATCAATAACGTCTTCGGTGGTGGAAATGCCGCCAAGATCTATGGTGATACCAATGTGAACATCGGTACGGAAGCTAAACAAAAACTGGTTGTTATTAAAGATTCTGGTGATCCTGACTACGAAAGTGATGGAGTAACCCCCAAGACTCAGGAAATGGATGTGGTAGGTGCCGACATCCGTGGCAACGTCTACGGTGGTGGAAATGCAGCCGAGGTGACTGGTAATACCAATGTCGTCATCGGTAAGCAGTCGGCTACATCGGTTACTCCCTAACACCGATATGCCAAGATCTTGAAAATGTCACACTGGGCTTCCTGTGTGACATTTTTCTTTGATAATATTTGGAAAATTCGTTTATTTATTCTATCTTTGCACTCGAAAATGATTGAAAATCAAAAGTAGTACTTGCGATTTTAAATGAAAATCACAAGTTAAAGTAATCAAGGAGACATTTGAATAAGCACCAAAGGCCCGCTCATTTCTAAGCCTGGATTCACATTTTATTGTGAATTTGCTTGGAGATTCCAAAACTTTTTCTTAATTTTGCAGCAAAATCACAATAGAGTGTGAAATGGATCAAAAAGAATTAGGGACTATTATCAAGGAACGCCGGAAGC